>MDTF01006243.1_pt1 | contig 17282 bp, 17 predicted proteins | sample 811191 | NCBI WGS metagenome assembly MDTF01 (sample SAMN05326649, study PRJNA326480) | marine metagenome | isolation source: seawater | place: Southern Ocean | collected 2011 | reverse complement strand
TCACCCAATATTCTCTGGCTCTGCCATTGACCTGATTAATAAATCCCAACTTGATGAAATTGTAATTACTGATACAATTACGCTTTCTCAAGATGCTAAAAATTCTAAAAAAATTAGACAAGTATCTGTAGCAAAAATTTTAGCGGAAACCATTAAGCGCATTAGTCACGAAGACTCAGTGAGTTCGTTATTTATGGATTAACTTTAATTGGTAAAATTGCCAATACAACAAGTAGATTTGGTCGCGGGTCTATTTTTTTAGGAGTGTATTAATGAAAATTGAAATAACAGCAATTGAACGGATGTTGAAAGGAACGGGTGCGAGCCGCCGTCTTCGACATTCAGGTAAAACACCTGGAATTTTATACGGCGGTAAAGATGACTCAAAAAGTATTGAGCTAGACAGTAAAGACCTTATGATGCAATTTAAACATGAAGCTTTTCATGCTTCGATTCTTTCATTAAATCTTAATGGAAAAAGCGAAAAAGTTCTTCTTAGAGACTATCAACTTCATCCGGTCAGAGATAATATTCTACATATCGATTTTCAAAGAATTGATGAGAACAAAAAATTGAGTGTGAAGATACCGTTCCACTTCCTGAATCAAGAACTTGCTCCAGGATTAAAATTAGAGGGCGGAATTGTTTCTCACATTATGATTGATGTAGATATTTTATGCCTACCAAAAGACTTACCAGCTTATATTGAAGTTGATTTAATTAACTTATCAATAGGTGACTCAATTCACTTATCTGAAATAAAAGTTCCTGAGGGTGTTGAGCTAACAAGTCTATCTGAAGAGAATGATCCAATCATAACCTCTATATCTAAACCTAAAGTTATTGTGGATGAAGTCATTACCCCTGAGGGTTCTGAGGGGGCTGCAAGTACTGAGGACGGCGATGATAATGAATCAAAAGATGGCGAAGATTCGGCAGAAGAATCATCAGAAAAATCTAAGGAATAGTTAAATAGAAAGCGCCCTACCGAGGGTGCTTTATTTTATGATGCGTAAAATTAAACTTTTTGTTGGTCTTGGAAATCCCGGGGAAAACTATAAAAAAACTAGACATAATGCAGGATTCTGGTGGATTGATTTTATTGTAAAAAACCATAAATTAACTCTTAAAAAATCATCGAAGTTTATAGGTAGTCTTGCCAAGTACACGGAAGACAGTGATTATTACTTCCTAAAACCTAATACTTTTATGAATGATAGTGGGTTATCAATTTTGGCACTATCAAAATACTATAAAATTGAACCAGAAGAAATACTTGTTATACATGACGAATTAGATATTGAACCAGGAAGTATTAAATTAAAATTAGGTGGCGGCCATGGTGGACATAATGGCCTTAAAAGTATTATTTCCTCACTGCAGTCAAATAATTTTTGGCGGCTAAGAATTGGAATTGGTCATCCAGGTCATAAAAGTTTAGTTACAAACTTTGTATTGAATGCTCCAATAAAACATGACATGAAATGTATAGAAGATAGTATCTTTAATAGCTATAAAATATTTTCTTTACTAACGGCTGGTGAGCTTGAAAAGGCCATGCTTAATCTTCATTCAAATTAAAATATTTAGGATTATTTTATGAAATGTGGAATCGTTGGACTACCTAACGTAGGAAAATCTACAATTTTCAATGCTATAACTAAAGCTGGAATTGAAGCATCAAACTATCCATTCTGCACAATAGAGCCAAACGTTGGCATTGTAGAGGTGCCTGATAGAAGAATTGAAGCTCTTTCAAGTATTGTTAACCCAGAAAAAATTCAACCTGCTATTGTAGAGTTTGTTGATATTGCAGGATTAGTTGCTGGAGCATCACAAGGAGAGGGACTGGGCAATAAATTCTTAGCCAACATAAGAGAAACTGATGCCATTATGCATGTTGTTCGATGCTTTAATGATGAAAATATTATCCATGTATCAAATACAATAAACCCACTGTCTGACATAGAAACAATTAACACTGAATTAATTCTAGCTGACATGGAAACATTAGAAAAAGCTATCAGCAAGGAGTCTAAAAAAGCAAAATCAGGTGATAAAGAAGCAATCAAACTTCTCCAAGTCTATGAAAAACTTCAAGACTGTTTTGATAAGGGATTGCTCGCGATTAGTTTGAATCTTGATAATGATGAGCTGGCCCTCGTTAGACCACTCTGTCTTATTACAATAAAGCCTGTGATGTTTTTGGCTAATGTCGACGAAAAAGGCTTTAACAATAATCCATTACTTGATGATCTTACTATTTATGCTAGCTCAATAAATTGTCCGGTTGTTACTGTCTGTGCAAAAATAGAATCAGATATTTCTGAGTTAGAAGATGAGGAAAAGTTACTATTTCTTTCTGAATTAAATCTAGATGAACCAGGCTTAAATAGAGTTATTCGAAATGCTTACCAGTTACTTGGATTACAAACATATTTTACTGCAGGAATAAAAGAAGTTAGAGCCTGGACTGTCAAAATTGGGGCTACAGCACCAGAAGCAGCCGGCGTTATTCATACTGATTTTGAGAAAGGGTTTATTCGTGCCGAAGTAATAAATTATGATGACTTCACGAAATATAAAGGTGAATTAAAATCAAAAGAAGCTGGAAAAATGAAGCTAGAGGGCAAAGATTATATAGTTAAAGATGGTGATGTTATGCATTTTCGCTTTAATGTCTGATCAATCTTTGACTTTATGTCTTTATAAAAATATAATCTCACGCTGTTGAGTATTCGGTGATGTAGCTCAGTTGGTTAGAGCGCAGCATTCATAATGCTGAGGTCGAGAGTTCAAATCTCTCCATCACCACCATTTATTATTTATACATAACAACCAATTTAAAAGTTAGCTTAAAGCAGGTTATGATACCTTCATGAAAATAATTCGTATCATTCAAAGTGTATTAGCGGCATTTTTTGGGGTCCAAAATAACGATAAATTTAAGCAAGATGATAAATTTATTGAGGAGAATGGAGTTGGCTATTTTTTAATCATTGGTTTTATTTTAGTTTTTTTACTGCTCAGTTTATTATTTTTATTTGTAAGCTTTATAGTAGATTGATTATTACGCCTTTTTGAATGGCTTTCGATCATCTAGCTCATTTGAATATTCATTTACTTTTCCAGACTCGGCATTTAAGAAATTCTCGATAGCTATTCTGAATTCTTGATTAGAAATATAATGATTTGAAAATGTTGAAAAGGGCTCAAAACCACGAGCTAATTTATGTTCCCCTTGGGCTCCACCTTCAAAGAATTCTAATTTATTTTCAATACAAAATTCTTGTCCCTGGTAGTAACATAGCTCAAAATGAAGTCCTGGAATATATGAAAGAGCACCCCAATACCTTCCATATAGAGTATCGACCCCAATAATATTGAAAGCACTTGCCACTTTTCCACCATCAAGCTCAGCTTCTACCAATAATAATTTTTCAGGAATCATTTTAAGTAGCCGATGAAAAAAATCATTAGTTAGATATGGAGATGAATTGTGTTCTTGATATGTATTGCAGTAACATTTGTAAAAAAAATTAATATCTTCAGTTTTAATTTTTTCTCCCGTTTTTTTTGTAATAAAAATATTACTATTTTTTATTTTTTTTCGTTCCTGCTTTATTTTTTTTCTTTTATTATGAGTTAGCGTTGTTAGAAATTCATCAAAATTTTTATAATTTTTATTCTGCCATTTGAATTGAACCCCATGTCTTGATAACCATCCAACGTCATTAAGTAGCTTATGATCTTTCTCATCAGAAAATAGGATATGACATGATGAGATGCCATGCTCTTTTAATATTTTCTCAAGTGCTTTAATAAGCATTTTTTTAATTTCTGTATCTTGAGCGTAAATTCTTGGCCCCGTTATTGGGGTGAATGGAATTGCACATAGCATCTTTGGGTAGTAATTTAAACCATGCTGGTGAAATGCTTCCGCCCATGCCCAATCAAAAACATATTCTCCATATGAATGTTCTTTAAGAAAAATTGGCATAAACCCGACAGTTTTATTATTATTTTTTGCAATAATTGGGAAAGCAATCCAGCCAGTATTTTTCCCTATTGATTTTGAATCCTCTAATGCAAGTAAAAATTCTAAATCCAAAAAGGGGTCATGCGTCATTGTGTCGACATCAGGGAGTGTAATATTATGAAAAGTATTGCTAGTGATGATTTCTATCATGAGATAAAGATTTTATCCCAAATTGCTGATGAATTAAAGTGGAGATTCTTGGGACGATTCACCCTGCTTTTCAGAAGAAATAATATTTGAAGGTGTATTTAAATCTTTAGCAGTAAAATTATCAGTATCCTTTCTTTTTTCAGCGAATTTCCTAGCCATTATAGAGATTTCATCCAATGTTATTACATTGTCATTATCTATATCTACTGTTCGAAATTGTCTTGCAACTTGAGGAAGACACTGAGTTGTTTCAAATACATCGAGAGTTTTATCATTATCAGTATCACATGAAAGAAAACGCAGTTCTACACTGTCTAGCATCTCTCTTAGCTTTTGCTGATAAATAATACTATTTTTACTATTAGATTGAGAAAATTCTGTTAATGCATCATGTATCTGTTGTAATTCAGCTATTTCTTTATCTATTTTATTTTGTTGATTTTTTTTTACTTCACTATAGGCAGCACTTGATACGAATAAACCTATAATAATCAATATTTTATTAAATTTAGACACCATATTTATTAAGAAATTTTTCTTTTAAGTGGACAATTAGTATGCTAATTAAATGTTAATTTAATATTACAAATTACATCTAAATTGTAACTAAATTGTAACATTACATTAACTGTGAATTAAGGTTAAAATGCTAGTTATGACAGAAAAAAAAGAACAATTAATTGTACTTGTAGATGATGATCCAGGAATTAGAGATCTAACAGCAAAGTATCTCTCAGATCAAGGAATATCTACGATAACAGCTGATAGTGGAAAATCTTTAGATATAGTCCTAAAAAATAATGATGTTAGCCTTATTGTTCTTGATTTAATGATGCCAGATGAGACTGGCTTAAGTGTTTGTCAGAGATTGAGAGTAAATAAAATTACAATCCCAATAATTATGCTAACTGCAAAAGGGGATGAAGTTGATAGGATTATTGGTTTAGAGATGGGAGCTGATGATTACCTTCCAAAACCTTTTAATCCTAGGGAGCTTCTAGCTCGAATTACCGCAATACTTAGAAGACAAGATAGCGCTAAAGTTTTATCTAAGAACAAGGTTATTAAATTCGGTCACTATACTTTTAATATTGAACAACGAAGCTTGTATAAAAAAGATATTGAAGTTCCAATAACTTCTGGTGAATTTGGCTTATTAAAAGTTTTTGCTGAGCGCCCCATGCAGCCACTATCTCGAGATCAACTTATGCAGCTTTCAAAAGGGAGGGGGCTTGATGTATTTGACCGGAGTATTGATGTGCAAATTTCTCGACTCAGAAGATTAATTGAGGAGGACCCTAACAAACCAAACTTCCTTCAAACAAAATGGGGGTTCGGGTATATTTTCAACCCAGACAGCCCCACTAAATAATTGAAGCTTCTTCCTGCTAGCCTTCTTGCAAGATTCACACTAGTAATCTCAGTACTTCTTATTTTGTCTCAAGTTATTTCATTAAAAATATTTGATTATTTTGAAAGAGAGCCAAGAGCGAAATCAATGGCTCAGGAAATTATTACTATTGTAAACTTTACAAAAGCCTCTATTGAGGCTGCAGCAGCTAATAAAAGAATAAAGCTATTAAGCCAGCTATCCGGCATGGGGGACGTAAGTATTTATCCCGCATACTATTTCGAACCCTTAGAAGATATACCAGACGACCCATTTCTTAAGCTTGTAACAAAAAAAATTACTCAGGAATTACCACAAGGTACTATGATCTCGGTAAATCATTATGATATCCCTGGAATATGGGTAAGTTTTGAGATTGATAGTGATGTTTTTTGGATAGTAATTCCAAGAAAAATTATTGATCGTCCATTCCCTCTCCATTGGATTGGATGGGGACTAATTATTTTGGGGTTTGCAATTACAGCATCCTACCTAGTAACCCAAAGAATAAGTAAGCCACTAAATAGACTCATTGATGGGGTGGATAAAATTCGATTCGGACAAGCAATAATGAAATTACCCAGCGATAGCGTGACAGAATTTAATGCTGTAAGTGAAGCATTCAATGAAATGTCAGATAATTTAGATAAAATTAACAAAAATAGAAGGTTTTTGTTAGCTAGTGTATCTCATGACATCAGGACTCCATTAACAAGGTTAAGACTTGCTTCTGAAATGTTGCCAGAGCGATCTAAAGATACTAAAGTAAGTATGGAACAAGATATTTCTGAAATAAACGAAATTATTAATCAGTTCTTAGATTTTGCTAGGGGGTTTGAAGATGAACCAATAACAAGTGTAAATTTAGGGCAACTTCTTAAAGAGACTCAATTAAAACATAAAAGAGCAGGGCATAGCTTTAAGCTTAGAAAAACAAATAAAAAAGCTGATATTCCTAAAAAACTATTTGTTGACTTGAGGATTTTAGCGTTTAAAAGATGTCTTGATAATCTCATTAATAATGCATTTTTTTATACAGAAGGCGATGTTAAAGTTGAAGCTGTACTCTATGAAGAGAGCTTTACAATTAGTATTATTGACGAAGGCCCAGGAATCCCTGAAGATAAAAAGAAACGTCTACTAGAGCCGTTTGAAAGAGTTGATATAGCCAGAGGCAATTCAGGCGGATCAGGATTAGGATTAAGTATTGCCGATCAAATTGCTAAAGCTCATTGGGGTAAACTAGAGCTAATTAATTTAGAAAAAGGTGGCCTTGAAGCTAAATTAATAATTCCATTAAACCTTGGATAAATACTAACCAAACCAATTTAGCTGGTCCCTTAAATTTACTACTGTTCCAATAATAATTAGTGCCGGAGACTTAATATTGGCCTTAGAAACTTTTGATTTAATATTTCTAATCCTGCCGACAACTACTTTTTGGCTTGAAGTTGTTCCATTTTCAATTACTGCAATTGGCATATCCTTAGACATTCCATGGATTGTTAGGTTATGAGTTAAATCTTTAAGACTAAGAAGTCCCATATAAACGACCAGTGTTTGTTTTTCAACAATAAGCTTAGGCCAATCAAAATCAATCTGACCTTCCTTAAAGTGGCCAGTTAAAAATAAACAGCTTTGAGAGTGATCTCGATGTGTAAGAGGAATTCCAGCATATGAAGAAATACCATTAGCAGCAGATATTCCAGGTACTACCTGAAAAGCTATTTTATGCTTCATTAAACTTTCAATTTCCTCACCACCTCGTCCAAATATAAAAGGATCGCCCCCTTTGAGCCTAAGAACTCTCTTACCCTGCCTTGCATGTGTCACTAAAAATTCATTAATTTTATCTTGGGAAATTGTATGTTGATCTCTTTTTTTACCTGCATAAACCATTTCAGCATCGCGCCTAACAAGCTCAAGAACATCATCTGATACCAAATTATCGTAAATACAAATATCACATTTCTGCATCAAATGAAGAGCTCTTAATGTTAAAAGATCTCTTTCTCCAGGCCCTGCCCCAACAAGAAATACTTGACCATAATTCTTAGACTTTTGTTTATTAAAGAAATCTGTGAAATCTTTTTTAGAAGGATTACTTTTTTTAGAATTAAATTTATATAAAAAATTACTTTCAAAGAAATTTTCCCAGAATATTCTTCTCTTACTTCCTGATTTTATTTTTTTCTTAACAAAAGCCCTCAGACTCCCAGCATAATTAACGAGACCCGCATATGAAGCTGGGATGATTGCCTCAATTTTTTCTCTTAGAATTCTTGCGAGGACTGGAGCTTTCCCACCACTTGTAATTGCAATAACTAATGCATCTCTTTCTATAATAGAGCCCATTGTAAAAGAACAAAGCTTAGGTTGGTCTACAACATTTATAGGTATATTTTTTTTATTAGCTACGCCATGTATTTCCTTATTAACTTTAAGGTTATTTGTCGCAGCAATAATTAAAATGGGGCTTTTTATATCTTTCTCACTAAAGCTTTTTTTAATAAATTTACCATTATATTTTTTTAAGAGCTCCCTAAGCTCATTACAAATACTTTCAGAAATAACAGTTATCTTTGGATTGGCTTTTGATAGTAGGATAACTTTCCTTAGCGCAATGGTGCCTCCGCCAATTACGGTAACTGGCTTTGACTTGATATCTATAAATATAGGGAAATTTTCCATTACAAAATGTTACTCTATTCGAGGCAGTATATACAGATACTCCTAAAAAATTTCTAATATAAAGCTTATAATGCTGTTTATGAAAAAATTTATAAAAACTTAATGAAAAAAAAATACTACATTAAAACATTTGGCTGCGTCATGAATGAGTATGATTCTGAAAAGATTGGAAGCGTCTTAAATAAGGAAAGTCAGCTTACAGAAACATCAAAGCCAGAAGATGCAGATTTAATTATTTTAAATACTTGCTCCATTAGAGAAAAAGCAGAGGTAAAAGTTTTTAGTGATCTTGGCCGATTACGAGATATAAAGGAAAAAAATCCAGGAGTCAGGATAGCTGTAGGGGGATGTGTTGCAAGTCAGGAAGGTGAAAATATTATTAAAAGAGCTCCTTATGTAGACTTAGTTTTTGGGCCCCAATCACTTCATAGAGTTTCAAAGTTACTTAATAAAAGAGAAAGTTCTGGTAAGTCACAAATTGATATTTCATTTCCAGAAATTGAAAAATTTGATCATCTTCCAATATCAAATAAAAATCGTGTATCTGCCTCTGTCTCAATTATGGAGGGCTGTAGTAAATATTGCTCTTTTTGTGTAGTTCCATTCACTAGAGGAGAAGAAGTATCCCGTCCTTTAGAAGGAATCTTAACTGAGATAGTAAGACTTACATTTAATGGAGTAAGCGAAATTACATTGCTTGGACAGAATGTTAATGCCTACCGAGGAGCAATGGACAATGGTGATATCGCCGATTTTTCACTTTTACTTGAGTATGTTGCAGAAATTAATGAAATAAAACGTATCCGCTTCACCACAAGCCATCCAAATGAAATGACTGATGACCTTATTAATTGCTTTGGTACTATTGATAAACTTGCGAAAACCATACACCTTCCTATACAGTCTGGATCTGATAGAGTTCTTTCAGCAATGAAAAGAAATTATACGACACTAGAATATAAATCAATAATCCGAAAAATTAGAAGGATATGTCCAGAAATCTCATTAACTTCAGATTTTATTATAGGATTCCCAAATGAAACAGATAATGAGTTTGAGTCGACAATGAAGTTGATGAAAGATCTTGAGTTTGATTATAGCTTTAGTTTTCTTTATAGCCCAAGACCAGGGACTCCAGCTTCATACATCAAGGATAATATACCTAATGAAATTAAACAGCAGCGCCTTGAAGAACTTCAAAGTCTAAATATGTCTCAAGGAAAAAAATATACTGACTTGATGAAGGGAACTAGCCAGAGAGTTCTCTTTGACCACTACTCTAAAAAAAATAAAGATGTGTTGTTAGGAAAAACAGATAATAATCGTATTGTAGAAGCTAATGCAAACTCTGAATTATTTAATAAATTGGTAGATGTAAAGATTGCCTACACTAATACAAAAAATTTACATATTGAGTCCTTAGTCATATGAAAATTAATCTAAATCTTCCAGATGATGACAATAAAAAACTTTCTAATTTATGTGGCGTTCTTGATGAAAATTTAAAACAAATTGCTGTTGGTTTTGATATTTCTATTTTAAGAAAAGGCTCTCTTTTTACTCTTAATGGTAATAAGAATGAGTTAAAACTTGCATCTCAATTAATTGAAAGCTTCTACCATCGAGCAATCAAACCAATTTCACAAGAAGATATACAGCTTTTAATGGTAGAAATTAATAAAGTAACCCCAGACCAAATAAACTCATCACCACAGCTATTAACCAAAAAAAAAGATCTAAAAGGCAGAACTCCTCGACAAATTTCTTATCTACACAATATTCAGAAGCATGATATTAATTTTGGTATTGGTCCGGCTGGAACTGGTAAAACTTATCTAGCAGTAGCATCGGCAGTCGATGCATTAAATAAGGAAAAGGTTAAGCGAATTGTTTTAGTTAGGCCTGCTGTCGAAGCTGGGGAACGACTAGGATTTTTACCTGGTGATTTAGCCCAAAAAGTTGACCCTTATCTTCGCCCATTATATGACGCATTATATGATTTAGCTGGCTATGACAATGTTACAAAATTATTTGAAAAAGGAATTTTAGAAGTAGCGCCTCTTGCATATATGCGTGGAAGAACCTTAAATCAAAGTTTTATAATTCTTGATGAGGCGCAAAACACGACACCAGAACAAATGAAAATGTTTTTGACAAGAATTGGTTTTGGAACTAAGGCTGTTATTACAGGTGATATAACTCAAATTGATCTGGCAAAAAGCCAGCTAAGTGGCCTAATTGAAATACAAAAAATTCTTACTGATATCAAGGGAATCGAATTTACTCAATTTAAATCAGATGATGTGGTCCGACATCCATTAGTCCAAAAAATTATCAACGCATACGAAAAATTTTCAGATAAATAATTATGGTACCTACGTCAAATATATCGTTGAAGGTTCAGGACACACTAAATAGTACCAAAATAATTAAAGCAAAAGACTGTAAACTTTGGTTATCTCAGATAGTTACAGAAAAATCATTTATTACTATAAGGCTGGTTTCTAAAAATGAATCTGCAACGCTTAATAAAAAATACAGGAAAATTGATAGACCTACCAATGTTTTATCTTTCTTAATCAATGATAAACCCCTGATTGGAGATCTTATTTTGTGCCATCCAATTATTAAAGATGAGGCTAAGGAGCAAAATAAAAAAATAATTTCACACTATGCGCACCTAGTAATCCATGGGTACCTTCATTTACTCGGCTATGATCATGAAGATGACAAAGAAGCAAAAAAAATGGAGGCCAAGGAGATTAGGGTATTAAATAGACTTGGTTTTCCTAACCCATATACTTCAAATATAATCTAATTTATGAAAAATAAAAAAAATAGAATACTTAAAAAAATTAGAAAGCTTTTATTTAAGCCTCAAGACAAGGAACAAGTCTCTGAGATTATAAAGGCAGCTTTTGATCAGCGAATAATAGACTCAGACTCACTCACAATGCTAGAGGGGGTTCTGAATGTGTCTGAAATGCAAGTAAGAGATATTATGATCCCAAGGTCACAAATTGATTTTATTGATATTACAAAAAAACCTGAAGAATTTATCCCTTATGTTATTGAGACTGCTCATTCACGCTTTCCAGTAATTGAAGATGATGTAAATGATGTTTTAGGTATTTTACTAGCAAAAGATCTCTTAAGGTACATTGCGGGTGATGAATTTGAACTTCGTGATAAATTAAGACCTGCAATTTTTGTTCCAGAATCGAAGCGGCTAAATGTTCTGCTAAAAGAATTTCGAAGCAACCGTAATCATATGGCTATTGTAGTTGATGAATACGGAGGTGTTAGTGGAATAGTTACAATTGAAGATGTATTAGAACAGATAGTAGGTGATATTGAGGATGAATTTGATTATGACGAAACAGAAGATAATATTATTGCAGACAAAGAAAGTGAATTTAGAGTAAAAGCCTCAACTGAAATTAATGACTTTAATGACTACTTTGGGACAAATTACAGCGATGAAGAATTTTCTACAATTGGAGGTTTAGTGACACATCATTTTGGGTACCTACCAAGTAAGGATGAGAAAACTTCGTTTGATGCATTTGAAGTAAGAATACTGCGATCAGATAGTAGAAAAATTCATTCAATAGTTCTAAAAATTAATCTTTTAGAAAATAATGAAAGCTAAAAATTGAACTAATCTATTCATCTATTGCTCATACAATTTTAAAGGAAAAATATTATTATGCGAATACTTTTTATTAGTTTTTTATTGCTTTCAAACATAACTTTTGCCCAGCATCATAATGAAGCACCTAAGTCCGAAATGCCTCCAATAGTAGACAACCTTCCTTCCCTTTATCATGAGTTTGTAGGAGTAGTGGGAATACTTACTACGGACGAAATAATCGCACTCATAGGTGAGCCAGCTAAAAAAATAAATATTAAAATGCAATCATCTAATAATATTATTGCTAGCACTTGGTACTACCATAATTTAAATACAGATGAATCTGGAACATATTTTCCAACAACCGAGCTTGATATCATAGATGGATTTGTAGAGTCAGTTACCTTTATGAATAATATAAATGAATCAAATCTAACAGAGGGCACTCAGTTCGACGTTAAAAAAGAAAATAATATTTTTTAATAGAGATAATATAAAAATAAAGCAATGTATAATTGCTTTATGGCACTTAGCAGTTTCCTAAATAAAACAACTCCTTTACCCCTTATATTTTCTTTTTTGCTTGGGGGGTTAAGTGTTTTTTCTTTCGCTCCATTCAATTTTCCAGTTGTTATTTTTGTATCTTTTACTGCATTATTCTTAATAATTAAAAAATATGATAGCCCTAGGTCCCATGCATTAATCTTTGGACTTGGATTTTTCTTATCAGGAGTTTATTGGCTTGTTATATGTTTAAGTCAATATGGGAAAATGAATTTTTTTCTTGCAACCCTATTTACAATTATTCTATGTGTCTTTTTATCTTTATTTTTTTATCCTATTTCGTTCTACAAAAAATACTACTCAAGCTTATTTTTTATCCCAGTTCTTTTTACACTTATTGAGTGGTCTAGAGGGGTAATTTTTACAGGATTTCCCTGGCTATCTCTTGGTTACACCCAAGTTCCAAATAGCCCTTTAGCTGGATATATTTCTATTGTAGGCATTCATGGAATAACTTTTTTAATTCTCCTTTCGATAACAATCATATTAAGAATTTTTAAAAAAATATATAGCCGAGAATCTATTTGGCTTGGTTTATTTTTAGTCGCTATTTGGGGGTCTGGGGCATTATTAAAAAATGTTTTCTGGGTTAATAAAATTAATAACCCTATAAAAGTTAGTCTGATCCAAGGAAATATCTCTCAGGATAAAAAATGGGACAGTAAATTTTTAAAAGAAAGTCTCATAAAATATATAGGATTAATAAAGAGCTCTAGTGCTTCACTAATAGTTCTTCCTGAAACATCAATACCTTTAATACTTAATCAGATTCCTAAAAGCTATCTTGATGAGATAAGGAGACATGCAATAAAAAATGATGGGGACGTTATTCTTGGAGTAATTGAAAAAGAGAAAGAAAAATTTTATAATAGTGCTGTATCAATTGGAACTACTCCAATGCAAAACTATAGAAAATTTCATTTAGTCCCTTTTGGCGAATTTATACCTTTTAATACAGTAATTGGTTACATCTATAAACATTGGCTAGACATTCCATTCAGCAACTTATCAAGAGGAAAAGAAATACAGCCCCTTATAACTTTGAACGGTCAAAGATTAGGCTTAAATATATGCTATGAAGATGTTTTTGGTTATGAAATTATCAAATCACTTCCAGATGCAACATTATTAGTAAATATTAGCAATGATGCCTGGTATGGAAAATCAATCGCCGCTAGTCAACACCTTCAAATATCTCAAGCTCGAGCGATGGAAACTCAAAGAATGATGTTGAGAGCAACCAATACTGGCGTAACTGCTATTATTGATATAAACGGTAAAGTGATTAGCTCGCTACCACAACATAAAGTAGGAGTTTTAGATGGTATTGTGCAGGGCTACAAAGGAAATACTCCATTTAGTGAGTATGGTAATTATCCGCTTATTATTTTGTGCTTATTAAGCCTTTTATTTATTGTTAGAAAAAAAAAGTAAAAGACATATATCCTCCCTTTGATGTGATACAAAAAAACAGTAAAATGACTAATCGAAAATACAATTAAAATTATGAAACCATCATTCCAAGAAATCATTCTTATTCTCCAAAAATACTGGGCAGATAAAGGATGTGCGCTTATCCAACCTTATGATATGGAAGTGGGTGCAGGAACATCGCATACTGCTACATTCTTAAGATCATTGGGACCAGAGCCATGGAAAGCAGCATATGTTCAGCCTAGTCGACGACCTAAGGATGGTCGATACGGAGAAAACCCTAATCGCCTACAGCATTATTATCAATTTCAAGTAGCGCTTAAACCTTCGCCAGAGAATATTGTAGATTTATACATGGGGTCACTAGAAAATCTGGGTTTTGACTTAAAGAAAAATGATGTGAGATTGGTAGAAGATAATTGGGAAAATCCAACATTAGGTGCCTGGGGCCTAGGATGGGAGGTTTGGTTAAATGGTATGGAAATTACACAATTCACATACTTTCAACAAGTAGGTGGGATAGCTTGTAAGCCAATAACCGGTGAAATCACCTATGGGCTAGAAAGACTAGCAATGTATATACAAAATGTTGATAGTATCTACGATATTCAATGGACGCATGATTTAAAATACGGAGATGTTTTTCTTCAAAATGAAATCGAACAGAGTGCATATAATTTCGAGTACAGCGATGCCAAATTTCTATTAAGCGCATTTTTATCATACGAAGAGCAAGCAAGTTATTTAGTTAGTAAGTCTCTTGCCTTGCCAGCATATGAGCAAGTTTTAAAGGCAGCACATACTTTTAACCTCCTTGATGCAAGAGGTGTAATTAGCGTTACAGAGAGAGCAGACTATATTGCTAAAATTAGAAAAATTTCTCGCGGAGTTGCAGCCTCATATCTTGAAAGTAGAAAGAAACTTGGCTTCCCCTTATCAAAATCTATTCACGCAAAAGAAATAATGGATCAACTTGACAATGATTGAAGAAAACTTATTAATAGAGCTTGTTACCGAAGAGCTACCTCCTCAATCACAAAAAGAACTTGGTGAATGTTTTGGAAAAAATATTTTTGAAGGTCTGATAGACCACAAATTAATTAACGCATCAAAATTTGAGGTTTACAGTACCCCACGAAGATTAGGTGTCAAAATAACCAAGGTCTTAGCTGAAGCTATTACAGAAAAAAAACTAATTAAACTAATGCCGAAAAAAATAGGTTTCGACAATGATGGAAATGCACAACAAGCATTAATTAAAAAATTAAAGTCTATTGGCGAAGAAGAATCATCTCTTTCAAAAATTATAATCAATGAAGAAACCCTGTACATAGAAAAAGATATTATTGGTAAGAAATTATACGACATCATAGAAGGTCTTATTAATCACTCCCTTGTTAAGCTTCCCATAAAAAAAATTATGACTTACCAATTAAGCGATGGATGGGAGACAGTAAAGTTTGTAAGACCAGCTAAAAATTTAGTAATTCTTTATGGGAACAAATTAATTGATGCAACTATTCTTGGAATAAGATCTTCAAGGACTACAGTTGGCCATAGATTTCAATCAAAAAATAAAGTAATAGAATTAGCTCATGCTAACGATTATGAGGAGAAGCTTCTTGAAGAAGGTTCGGTGATTGCTAGCTTTGAGAAAAGAAAAGCCTCCATCAAAAAGTCTATTAATCTTGCAACACAATTACTCAAGAAAAATGTTTTAGCCATAAGTGATGACAATCTCTTAGAGGAAGTAACTGCATTAGTTGAAATGCCAAATATATTGATTGGTGCGTTTGAGAGTAAATACTTAGAGATTCCACAAGAATGTTTAATACTTACAATGAAATCAAACCAAAAATATTTTCCAATTGTAGATCATGAAAATAAACTTACAAATCAATTTATAATAGTTTCAAACCTTACTCCACCCAACCCAAAAATAATTATTGAGGGAAATGAAAAGGTTATTCGCCCACGGCTTGCAGACGCTGAATTCTTCTTTAAGCAGGATAAGAAAAACACTCTACTTGAGATGTCTCATAAACTTGATAAAATTATTTACCATAATAAATTAGGTTCTCAGTCAGATAGGGCTAAAAGAGTATCTAAAATTCATCAGAAAATATACAAAGAGCTTTCTATTGGTGACTTTAAAGATTTTGAACGAATTGCACTTTTAGCAAAAGCAGATTTAGTAAGCCTAATGGTTGGAGAATTTCCAGAGTTACAAGGAACAATGGGTAGATACTATGCGCTTAACTCAAATGAAAGTATAAGTATCGCTGATGCCATAGAAGACCATTACAAACCAAAATTCTCTGGAGATTCCCTACCTAGAAGTCCATTAGGAACAACTTTTGCTCTAGCTGATAAATTTGAAACCTTAATTAATTTATTTTCAATTAATGAAAGGCCAACAGGTGTTAAGGATCCTTTTGGGCTAAGAAGAAATGCAATTGGTGTAATTAGACTTTTGATTGAAAATAATCTCCCCCTAAATATTAGGCAATTAATTGAAAAATTTATGCCGAAAAATTCTGTAGAAAAAGTAGTTGATTTAAAGAATTTTATTGATGAAAGACTGATAAATTATCTAAAAGAAAAAAACTACCTTTCTCAGGAAATTGATGCAGTTATGTCGTTAAGTCCAGATAATCTTAATAATATTATAGCTAAGATTGAAGCAATTAGAGTTTTCTCGGCTCTAGAAGAAGCACAAGAGCTAGCGGCAGCAAATAAGCGCGTTTCTAATATACTTAAAAAATATAAGGTAACAAATAATAAGGAAATTATAACTTCCCTCCTTAAAGAGCCTCAAGAAATAGTGCTTTATGAGTCACTAACCAAGCAAATGCCAATTGTTAAAAAGTATCTAGAAAATAATAATTACGTTGACGCTCTGAGAGGCTTAGTAGATCTAAAAAATCCTATTGATAATTTTTTTGATAAAGTTATGGTTAACGACAAGGATATTAATATAAAAAATAATCGTCATAATCTTTTGATACAGCTACATGAAATATTGAATTGTGTGGCTGATATCTCAAAAATTTCAGGCTCATGAAGATTGTTATATTAGATCGTGATGGGGTTATTAACCAAGATAATGTTAATCATATTAAGAATCCAAACGAATGGATTCCTATTCCTCAGAGCTTAGAAGCTATTACCCTATTAAACCAGCATGGATTTTATGTTGTTATCGCAACTAACCAATCAGGGATTGGTCGCGGACTATTTGACTTTGATAACCTTAACCTTATTCATGGAAAAATGATTAAAATGTTGGGGCAACTAGGAGGATCAGTTGATGCAATTTTTTACTGTCCTCATACCGACGATGATAAATGTAATTGCAGAAAGCCAGATATTGGAATGTA
>MDTF01010367.1_pt1 | contig 17284 bp, 25 predicted proteins | sample 811191 | NCBI WGS metagenome assembly MDTF01 (sample SAMN05326649, study PRJNA326480) | marine metagenome | isolation source: seawater | place: Southern Ocean | collected 2011 | reverse complement strand
CAAAAAAACTTAAATTTTAGAATCGTCAGACATAAAGAGAAAAAAAATGCTTTCATACGAAGAATCCTTGAAAATTTTAAAAGAAACTAATGCACTACTAGATGGTCACTTTATACTTTCTTCAGGATTGCATAGTTCACAATACATCCAATGTGCGCAACTTTTAAGCAAGCCATACAAATCAGCTAATTTTTGTAAATCTCTTGCAGAAAAAATATCTGTTGAATTTAAAGAAATTGACCTAATCTTATCACCAGCAATGGGCGGTATTATAGTTGGGTATGAAATTGGAAAATTACTTAATAAAGAAACAATTTTTTCAGAACGTGTTAGAGGAGAATTTAAATTAAGAAGGGATTTTAAAATTTCAAAAAATTCAAAAGTTTTAATAGTAGAGGATGTCATTACTACTGGAAAATCAAGTATTGAGTGCTCTAAGTTAGTAGAAATAGCTAAAGCAGAAATTGTAGGTTTTGCATGTCTTATCGACAGAACAAAAGGCAATTCTCTAATTGATAAAAAAATAGTGTCACAAATAGAAATAAACATACCAACTTATAAAGAAGATGCGTTACCAGAAAACTTAATTTCTATAACAGCCATAAAACCAGGTAGCAGGGAACTTAAATGAGAAAAACAAGACTCGGTGTAAATATAGATCATGTTGCTACAGTTAGAAACGCAAGAGGGGAAAGTTATCCCAGCCCATTACGTGCTGCCTTATTGGCAGAAAAATGTGGTGCTCACTCAGTTACAATTCATTTAAGAGAAGATAGAAGACATATAAATGATTTGGATTTGAAAGAAATCAAATCTAAATTAAAAGTACCTTTGAATTTAGAAATAGCCGCTACAAGCGAAATGTTAAAAATTGCTTTGAGACACAAGCCAAAATTTGTCTGCATAGTTCCGGAAAAGAGAAAAGAAATTACAACTGAAGGAGGCTTAAACCTCAATTACAAACAAGCTTTGTTAAAAAAAATTATAATTAAATTAAAAAAAAATAATTCTAGAGTAAGCTTATTTATTGAACCAAGTATAAAAGACATTAAAGTCTCTAAGTATCTAGAGGTAGATTGTCTTGAATTCCACACGGGTAAAATTTGTAATTTAATAAATAAAAATAAATCATTTAAATCAGAGTTGTTAAAAATAAATAAAGCAGTAAATTATGCCACTGAACTTGGACTTGATGTTCATGCGGGGCATGGACTGACTTACAAATCAGCAAAAATAATCTCTAAAATTAAAAAAATTAGAGAATTTAATATTGGTCATTTTTTAATAGGTGAATCTATTTACATTGGTTTGCCTGCTACAATTAAAAAATTTCAAAAAATTTTAAAATAATATGAATTGTATTTTTGGCATAGGCACAGACATAGTTGATATATCTAGAGTCAAAAAACTTCTTAATACAAATAAAAAACTTATTAATAGAATATTCTCTATAAAAGAAATTAAGTATTGTGAGTCTCGCTCAAACAAGATTGCCTCTTACTCAAAAAGATTTGCGGCAAAAGAAGCTTTCGCTAAAGCTTTAGGTACAGGAATTAGTAAAGGTATTTCTTTTAATGAAATTTCAATAAATAATAATAAAAACGGGTCTCCATTTATTGAATTATTGGGAAAAACAAAAACTATTACTAAGAATTTAACAAAAAAAAAAAATAAAATTTATCTTTCTTTGTCTGATGAAAAAAAATATGCATTAGCCATGGTAGTAATCAGCTCATAATGAAAAAAAATTTACTTCACGAAATAATTGAAAATATAAAGACAATTTTGTATGCTTTAATTATCGCGGTAGCTATTAGGTCGTTATTTTTTCAACCTTTTTATATTCCTTCCTCTTCAATGGAACCAACACTTCTAATTGGGGACCGAATATTTGTTTCTAAATATTCATATGGTTATAGCAAACATTCATTTCCCTTTAGTCCTCCTTTATTTAAAAAAAGATTATTTGAAAATGCTCCTAGCTACGGTGATTTAGTTGTTTTTAAAACACCCGCTGACAATAGAACTGATTATATCAAAAGATTGATAGGCATGCCTGGTGATGAAATTCAATTTCAAAATGGAAATCTTGTATTAAATAACAACTTGCTACCTAAAACTAAAATAGAAAAAGAATATAAGATAAGATGTGGTTCTTTATCACATAATGTTAATGCTTTTAAAGAAACATTGCCAAATGGGAAAAAATATATCGCCGTCTATAAAAAAACAGGAACTATGCTGAATTCAGATAAGTACAAAGTTCCACCAAATCACTTTTTCTTTCTTGGTGATAATCGTGATTGCTCTAAAGACAGCAGATATCTATCCAGTGTTGGTTATGTTTCAAACGAAAACCTAGTAGGTAAAGCTAAAATAATTTTTTTTTCAAATGACACCTTATCAGGTAGTATATTGAAATTTTGGAATTGGGGTCAATCCCTTCGAACTGAAAGGTTTTTTAATTTACTTAAATGATAGAATCAAAAGCTAAACTAGAACAAAAAATTAATATTAAATTTAAAGATCAGGAGCTATTAAAAAGATCTTTAATCCACAAAAGCCATGATAATATTTATAATAATGAAAAATTAGAGTTCTTAGGCGATAGAGTTCTTGGTTTAGTTTTAGCAAAAACTTTACTCAAAATTTATCCTGAAGAAAAGGAAGGTGTTATAGATAAAAAATTTGCTAATTTAGTTAATAAAAAAACATGTCTTCTGGTGGCTAAAAAAATGGAATTAAAAAAATTTATAACTACAGGAAACTCTTACAAAGGCCTGAGTAGATCTGACGATAAAATTATCGGAGATGGTCTAGAGGCATTATTAGGAGCAATTTATTTAGACCAAGGCATAAATGTTGTTGAAAAATTTATATTAAATTCCTGGAACGATTTTCTTGACAAGTCATCAATAACCAAAATTGATGCAAAAACACAACTTCAAGAATATAGTTTAAAAAAGTACAAAACTTTGCCTGTTTATAAAATTAATAAACAGTCAGGTCCACAACATAGCCCTGTGTTTAAAGTTGAGGTAGAAATAAAAGGTTCTAAAAAATATTTTGCTTCAGGAACCTCAAAAAAAGATGCTCAACAAAATGCAGCTCAGAAATTATTAACTGATTTAAAAATCTAGTTATGATTTGGCAAGATGAAGGATTTTTACTTTCTAAAATTAAATTTAGAGAAAATGCAAATATAATCAATGTTTTTACTAGTATGCACGGTAAAGTTAGCGGAATAGTTTACGGTGGAAACTCAAGAAAAATTAGAAATTTTTTACAAATATCAAATAAAATTTTTGTATTTCACACCTCTAAATCAGAAAATAGAATTGGTTATTTTAAAACTGAATTGGTAGAAGCAATTTCGCCAAAATATTTCAGTAATAAAAAAAAAACTACATCTTTATTATCCTTGTCCTCTATCTTAAATTTATTATTGCCTGACTCACAGCCATATAAAAATTTATTTTATTCTGTTGGAAATTTTTTAGATTGTTTAGAGGAAGAAAATTGGGTAGTAAGTTATATTTACTGGGAATTAAACTTATTAAAAGAACTCGGTTTTGATCCTTATTTAGAACAATTTTCAAAAAATCTCGACGAAGCATCTAGTTGTAAAATAATTGAAATAGATAATATCCGTTATCAAGTACCTATTTTTTTATTAAAAAAAAAAAATAAAAATATTATTGATAGCAAAAATCTTTTAATAGCCTTAAGTTTTACAAGAAATCTTTTAAGTAATAAATTTTTTCTACCCAATAATTTAACACTTCCTAAAGCTAGAATAATTTTAGAAAATTATTTTAATTGATTAGCAACCTCTAAAGAAAAATAGCTTACGATAGCGCTTGAGCCAGCTCTTTTTAATGAAACTAAACTTTCAATTATTGCATCTTGATTTATAATACCTTTACTAATTCCATTTTTTATTAAAGAAAACTCACCTGAAACTTGATATGAGAATATAGGAATTTTAAAATTATCCTTTACAGTTTTTATAATATCCAAATAGGGCATGCCAGGCTTAACCATTATAATGTCCGCACCTTCTTTGATGTCAAGCGCAACTTCTCGCAAAGCTTCAGATGAATTTTTAAAATCCATTTGGTAAGTTTTTTTGTCACCTTTTAATGTTGCTTTAGAACCAACAGCATCTCTGAATGGTCCATAAAAATTAGATGCATATTTAACAGCATAAGAAACTATATGAGTATCACTCAAACCATTTTTATCTAAAGCTTTTCTAATTTTTCCTATTCTTCCATCCATCATATCTGAAGGGGCCACAATATCACAGCCCATCTCTGCTTGTAGCAATGATTGTTTAATTAAAATTTCCACAGTTAAATCGTTATCAACTTTATTATTTTTTAAAATACCATCGTGACCATGATTAGTATACGGATCAAGCGCTACATCACACATCACACCTATGTCATTTTTGAATTCTTTTTTAAGAGCTTTTACAGCTCTACAAATTAAATTGTTTTCATTTAATGCTTCAGTTCCACTTGCATTTTTTTTATTTGCGCTGGTGTATGGAAAAAGTGCTACAAGTGGTATTTTTAATTTGCAGGCTTTTTCTACTATTTTTGAAAGATCTTTAATTGAATATCTGTAAATACCAGGCATCGATTTTATTGCTTCTTTTTTTTTATTATCATCTTTAACAAACAAAGGAAGAATTAGATCGCTAGCTGATAGATTGTGTTCTGAAACAAGTCCACGTATCCAGTCCGCTTTTCGATTTCTTCTCATTCTCAAAGCTGGATATTTACCGGTTATTTTCATATTTTTTAATAAGTTTATTCTCTGCGACAAATATAATATTATAACTATATATAAAAGTATTTTAATAAGTAATCATAGAGTTAATTAAAGTGAAAAAATTATTTACAAAAATTTGCATAGCCTCAGATCACGCTGGATATGATCTCAAGGAAGAAATCAAAGATTACTTAATAAAAAAAAGTATTTCCGTGATTGATTTAGGTCCCTTTTCTAAAGATTCTGTTGATTATCCAGATTACGCTAAAAAAGTAGCTAAACGGATCATTTTACGAAAAAGTGATGCCGGTATATTAGTTTGTGGATCTGGGACAGGTATGGCAATTACCGCAAATAAATTTAAAGGAATTAGAGCAGCTCAATGTTACAACAAAGTTAGCACTATTTTGTCAAGACAACATAATAATTCTAATGTAATTTGTTTGGGCTCACGATTGTTAAAATATAAAGAAGCCTTTAAATATGTTACATATTTTTTGAATACTAAATTCGAAAGTGGTAGACATCAAAAAAGAATAAACAAAATTTAATTAATGAACAAAGAACTTCTAAATAATTTTTTCAACAAAGACTTAAAAAGTACTGACTTTGATCTTTATAAGTCTATTACTCAAGAATTTAATAGACAAACCCAACATATAGAACTAATCGCTTCTGAAAATATGGTTTCTAGGGCAGTACTCGAAGCTCAAGGTTCTGTTTTGACAAATAAGTATGCTGAAGGTTATTCTGGAAAAAGGTATTATGGTGGTTGTGAGTTTGTTGATATTTCTGAAAATCTTGCAATAGAAAGAGTTACTAAACTTTTTAATTGTAAGTTTGCAAATGTACAGCCGCATTCCGGAGCTCAAGCTAATGGAGCTGTTTATTTAGCTTTAATTAAACCGGGTGATACAATTTTAGGAATGAGCCTAAACTCTGGTGGTCATTTAACTCATGGAGCAAAACCTGCCCAATCAGGTAAATGGTTTAACGCAGTTCATTATGATGTAAAGCCTGAAACAGGTTTAATTGATTATGAGAGTGTTGAGAAGCTTGCTTTAGAAAATCGTCCTAAAATAATAATTGCTGGCGGAAGTGCGTATTCAAGAATTATTAATTTTAAAAAATTCAGAGAAATAGCAGACAAAGTTAGTGCTTATTTACTTGTAGACATGGCACACTTCTCTGGTTTAGTTGCAGGTGGTGAATATCCTAATCCGTTAGATTATGCTGACGTAGTTACCTCAACAACACATAAAGTTTTAAGAGGACCAAGAGGTGGAATTATTTTGACCAACAATGAGGAGTTAATAAAAAAATTTAATTCAGCAATTTTTCCTGGTTTGCAAGGAGGACCGCTGATGCACGTTATTGCAGCTAAGGCAGTTTGTTTTAAGGAAGCTTTAGATCCTAGTTTTAAAATTTATACTAAACAAGTAATCCAGAATGCAAAAACATTATCTGAAACGCTAATTAAAAATAATTTTAAAATATTTTCTGGAGGTACTGACACCCACTTAATGCTTTTAGACTTAAGAGACTTTAACTTAACGGGTAAACTAGCCGAAGCTAGCCTTGGTAAAGCAAATATTACCTGTAATAAAAATTCGATACCCTTTGACACACAAAGCCCAATGATTACATCCGGCGTTAGGCTTGGCACACCAGCCTCTACTACAAGAGGATTTGGTGAAAAAGAGTTTGTTTTAGTTGGCCAATTGATCTCTAAACTGCTTAAAGAACTAGCAAAAAATCCTGAAAATAATACTAAAGCAGAAAATGATGTTAAAAAAGAGGTAATTGATCTTTGTGGTTCTTTCCCTATATATAGTACTCAATAAATAAAAATAACTATGCTTTGTCCGTTTTGTAAAGAAAAAGATACTTCTGTTGTAGACTCCAGACCTACTGAAGATGGCACTGCTATCAGAAGAAGAAGACTTTGTGGTTGTGAGCGAAAAGAGCGATTTACAACATTTGAGAGAGTGCAGTTTCAAGAGCTAACAGTTATAAAAGGAAGTGGAAAAAGAGCACCTTTTGATAGGGACAAAATTTCCAAATCTATCAGGATATCACTTAGAAAGAGACCTGTAGATAGTGACACCACAGAAAAATTTATTTCAAAGATCGTTAGAAATTTAGAAGGGTTAGGAGAAAGTGAAATACCAACTTCCACTATTGGTAAATTTATTATGGAAGGTCTCTCAAATCTAGATCAAGTTGCCTACGTTCGTTTTGCTTCAGTTTATAGAAATTTTAAAGAAGCAAAAGATTTTGAACAATTTGTTGGTAACTTAAATGTCTACAAGTCAGAATAAAGATTCTTTATTTTTAAAATTAGCATTTCATCAAGCTGAAATTAATCTCGGCTCAACTTCATTAAATCCTTCAGTAGGATGTGTTGTTGTTAAAAATAATTCTGTAATATCATCTGGAAGAACATCATTCAACGGAAGACCTCATGCCGAAGCAAACGCTTTAAAAAAAAATGTGAATATTAGTGGGTCTAGTATTTATGTTACATTAGAACCATGTTCTCACTTTGGAAAAACACCACCTTGCGTAAAACATATTATCAATAAAAGATTGCACAAAGTAATATTTTCAATAAATGATACAGATAAAAGATCTAAGAATTTAGCATACCAAAATTTAAAAAAATCAAAGATAGCGGTAAAGAGATTTACTCTCAAAAAATACGCAGAAAAATTTTATAAAAGTTATTTTTTACAGAGGACAAAACAAATTCCTTTTATTGATGCAAAACTTGCAATTTCTAAAGACTATTTGACAATTAATAAAACACAAAAATGGATTACCAATACCAACTCAAGGAAAGTTGGAAATTTTTTAAGATCAAAATATGATTGTCTAATATCAACATCAAAAACAATTAATCACGACAATCCATTGTTAAACTGTAGAATAGAGGGCCTAGAGCAAAAATCACCAGCCATTATTATAATAGATCGCTCATTTAAAATTAAAAAAAATTTAAGAATATTTGAGGACAAATCTAGAGAAATTTTTATTTTTACTCAAAAGGTCAACAGCCTTAAGGAAAAATATTTCAAAAAAATTGGTGTAAATATAATTAAATTAAAAAGATCTAATGATTTAAAAAATGACATATTTGAAAATTTTTTTTTCATAAAACAACTTGGTTTTAATAGAATTTTAATAGAAAGTGGGGTTGAATATATAACTGAGATTTTAAAGTACAATTTAATTAAAAATTTTTACCTATTCAAGTCATCTTTTAGTCTTAAAAATAATGGAAAAAATAACATAAAATCATTTTTAATAAAAAAACTAAACACAACCGATAAAAACAAAGTTAAAGTTAACCTTAAGGGCGATACCTTATATAAGGTACAATTATAATGTTTAATGGAATTATATACAAAACAGGCAAGATCTTAAAAATCATTAAAAACAAATATTACTCAGAATTAGTTTTAAAAACTAATTTTAAATTTAAAAAATCTGAAATTGGTAGTTCTTTATGTTGTAACGGTACGTGCCTAACTATAACTAGAGTTAAAAACAGCCATATTTCTTTCTACCTTTCTAGAGAAACAATAAAAAGAACAAACTTTGGATCGGTTAAAACTGGCGATCTCATAAATATTGAAAAATCATTATCCTATGGAAATAAAATATCAGGTCACTACGTTCAGGGACATGTTGATTCAACAGGTTTTGTTTCAAATATTATTATTTTAGATAAAACTTGGGTTGTAACATTTAAAATTCCTAAAGTTTATAAAACATTTCTTATTGAAAAAGGTTCAATTTCTATTAACGGAGTTTCTTTGACAATTTCTGCGATAAAAAAAAACACATTCCAAATAAGTATAATTCCACATACGCTTAAACTTACAAATTTAATAAAATTAAAAAAAAATAGTTTAGTAAATATTGAATTCGATATTTTTGGAAAATATTTACTTAATTTAAACAAATAAATATGAAAAAAATTTCTCTATCCCCAATAAAAATTATAATACAAGAAGCAAAAGCTGGAAAAATATTTATTTTGGTCGACAACAAGAGCAGGGAAAACGAAGGAGATCTTGTTATTCCAGCTTCCAAAGCAAATTCGAAAAGCATTAATTTTATGGCTAAGCATGGTAGGGGTTTAATCTGTTTAGCTCTAAACAAAAAACAAGTTGAAAAATTGTCTCTACCCTTAATGTCTGCTGTAAACAAAGCTAGAATGCAAACTGCATTCACTGTTTCTATAGAAGCAAGAATTGGCATTACAACTGGTATTTCTGCATTTGACAGAGCAAAAACAATTAAAACTGCAATAAACAGAAATGTAAAAAAAAATGATATTGTTTCCCCGGGACATGTCTTTCCTTTAGTAGCACGCAGTGGAGGTGTGCTTGAAAGAGCAGGTCACACAGAGGCATCTGTTGATATATCCAAATTAGCTAAAATGAATCCTAGTTCAGTTATTTGTGAAGTTATGAACGAAGATGGTAGAATGGCAAGACTTGATGACCTTTTAAAATTTGCAAAAAAACACAGTTTAAAAATAGCAAGCATTGAAGATTTAATATCTTATAGATTAAAAAATGAAAAACTAATTTCAAAAATTAGAAATAAAAAAATAAAAATAAAAAAATTTGGTTTTTTTGATTTAAATATTTTTAAAAGCAAGCTAGATAATTTAAATCATTTAGCGATTACAAAGGGAAAGTTTAGTTTAAATAGATCTACTAGAGTTCGAGTAATTTCTATTAAAAAGTTTAAAAAACTAGAAAATTTAAAAAATAGTATTTTTATAAAATCTATAAAATATCTTTCTCAATTTAATAATTTTGCTTTAATTGTAATTAAAAATGAAACATCCAACACAAACAAGGATGAGTCTATTAAAAGTACTAATATCTTAAGATACTACGGTATTGGAGCACAAATAATTAAAGATCTTAAAATAAGAAATATGGTACTAGTATCTAGGGCGAGAAAAAAAATTATTGGTTTAGATGGATATGGAATTAAAATCACAAAACAAGAAATAATTAAATGAAGAGAAAAATAAAAATATGCATCGTTAGATCTTTGTATAACGATACGTCAAAACTACTGCAGAGTGCAGTCACAGAATTAAAAAAAAGAAAAATTATTTTTAAAATAATTGAAGTACCAGGTGCCTTTGAAATACCAGTTATTTTGTCTAAAAATATAAAAAAATATGATGGATTTATTGCTGTAGGTTCAATAATAAAAGGCGGGACTCCAAATTTCGATTTTATTTCTTCCGCCATTACCAACGGGATTATTCAGATTTCAGTATTATATAAAAAACCTATTGGTAATGCGATACTTACTTGTTTAAATAAAAAACAAGCTAGAGCAAGATCTTCTAAGGGTTTTGAGGCGGTAATTGCAGTTTGCGATATATTAAATGTCAAATAGCAAAAAAAATGTAACACCTAGAGTTAGAGTTATTCAAAAACTCTATGGTAATTCTTTAAACCCTGATGCGGATATAGAATACCCAAAAAGTCAGTATAAAAAATTTATCAAAGATGTGGTTCAAGGCACAATTGAACGAAATGATTTAATAGTTGAGACTATTAAAAAATTTATTCCAGATGATTTAGATCTTAAAAGAACTGATAAATTATTAAAAATCATAGTATTTGCTGCTATTTTTGAATTTATGTACAAGCACAACAACCCTACGAAGGTTATAATTAATGAGTACGTCAAAACATCAGAGTTTTTCCTTGAAAAAGCTCAAATTAAATTTGTAAATGCAGTTTTAGACAAAATATCTAAAAACATTAGAAAACCTCTTTAATTTATACAATTTTAAATTAACAATAGAGCAAAGTATTTCTTGCCTTTAATGAATTTTTTTGACATTTATGCAAAATCTTATGAATTCAGCTAACGAATTACTTTACGTAATAATTTTCACTGGTTTGATAGCAGTTTTTTATAGCTATTTACTTTCTAAACAAATTTTAAAAGCCAGCCCAGGTAATGCTAAGATGCAAGAAATTGCTGAAGCAATCCAAATCGGTGCTAAGGCCTATTTAAAAAGACAATACATTACCATTGCAATTGTAGGTGTCGTTGTCCTTGCTATAGTAAGTTATTTTTTTAGTCCATTAGTAGGGTTGGGATATTTTATAGGAGCAGCACTCTCGGGAATAGCTGGATATGCTGGGATGTTAATTTCAGTTGAAGCAAATGTTAGAACCGCTGAAGCTTCAAGAAAAAGTTTGCAGTCAGGCTTAACCATGGCATTTAAATCTGGTGCAATAACAGGTTTACTTGTTGCAGGCTTAGCACTTTTATCAATTGCAATTTACTATTTAATTTTAATTGATTTAAATATTGATAACAGGGAAATTATTAATGCTTTAGTAGCTCTAGGGTTTGGCGCTTCTTTAATTTCAATTTTTGCAAGACTCGGTGGTGGCATATTTACAAAGGGTGCAGACGTGGGTGCAGACTTAGTTGGTAAAGTTGAAGCCGGCATTCCGGAAGACGACCCAAGAAATCCTGCGGTAATAGCAGACAATGTTGGTGACAATGTCGGTGATTGTGCTGGTATGGCAGCAGATTTATTTGAAACTTACGCAGTAACAATTGTCGCGACAATGGTTTTAGCCTCAATCTTTTTTTCAAGCAATGCGAACATGATGATTTACCCATTAGCAATTGGTAGTTCTTGTATTCTTACATCTATAGCTGGTACTTTTTTCGTTAGGCTTGGTAAGACAAAAAACATTATGAATGCTCTTTACAAAGGATTCATTGTAACTGCCATTTTATCTCTCATTATCCTGTATCCAGTTACTGACTCAATACTGGGATTAGAAACAGTATTTAGTGTATCAGACAAAAGTTTTACCGGTTTAGATTTATATATTTGTGGAGTAGCGGGATTAGTTATAACCGGTTTATTAATTTGGATTACAGAATATTATACAGGAACTAATTACAGGCCTGTAAAATCAATCGCTAAGTCTTCTACAACAGGACATGGAACAAATGTAATTCAAGGTTTAGCTGTTTCGATGGAAGCGACAGCAGTACCTGCTTTAATTATAGTAATTGGAATTTTATATACAAATAGTGTTGCGGGACTTTTTGGAATAGCTATAGCTGTAACGTCCATGCTAGCTTTAACAGGCATGGTTGTTGCTTTAGATGCCTATGGCCCAGTAACTGATAATGCTGGCGGAATTGCAGAAATGGCCAAACTTCCAAAATCTGTAAGAAAGACTACAGACGCATTAGATGCGGTAGGGAACACAACAAAAGCTGTTACTAAAGGTTATGCTATAGGTTCAGCTGGTTTAGGTGCGTTAGTTTTATTTGCAGCTTACACCGAAGACATTAAATTTTTTTCTGGTGTTAAAGGCTCAGCTTTAGAAGGTATAGAAGTAAGTTTTGATTTATCAAATCCATTTGTCGTTGTTGGCTTACTTGTCGGTGGAATGTTACCTTATCTTTTTGGATCGATGGGCATGCAAGCTGTAGGCAGAGCTGGTGGAGCAGTAGTGGTTGAAGTAAGAAGACAGTTTAAAAAAATTCCTGGTATTATGAAAGGAACAAGAAAGCCTGACTATGGAAGATTAGTTGATCTTTTAACTAAAGCAGCAATTAAAGAAATGATTATTCCCTCTTTGTTACCAGTCCTCTCACCAATTGTTTTATACTTTATTATCTTACCTATCGGAGGAATGAGTGCTGCCCTATCAACTTTAGGTGCTATGTTGCTTGGAGTTATTATTACAGGATTGTTTTTAGCAATTTCCATGACAGCAGGTGGTGGCGCATGGGATAATGCAAAAAAATATATTGAAGACGGAAACTTTGGTGGTAAAGGTTCTGATGCACACAAAGCTGCTGTTACAGGAGACACAGTTGGAGATCCTTACAAAGATACAGCTGGTCCTGCTGTTAATCCAATGATAAAAATTACTAATATAGTTGCCCTACTTTTATTGGCAGTTATTGCTCACTAAAATTTTCTTTTTCCATACATTTTTTGTCTAACGCTAGATAAAAATTTTTCAACAAAACTTTTTTGTGATATGTCATTTTCAGTTTCTTTTTTTAAATACTTAACTTTTTTCATATTACTTTTCTTATAAATTTTTTTTTTATCTAAAACACCATATTTATTAAATTTAAGCTCTAGAATATTATTTTTCTTAAGTACATTTTTCCCTAATTTTATTAGCTTACCTTTTGCGATTGTTCTTTCAAAATATATCCAAGTATTCTCATCTTTAATTGACGTAGAATGAGGATTTCCAATCAGTCTTACAACATCGTTTTTATTGGTTTTTCCAAGTACTAAAACTTTCTCTCTATTTTCTAAAAAATTTATGCCATGATTTTTGTTATTTTCTTTTAATTGACAGTTATTCAATAAAAGAGAAAAAAATATGATATAAAGTACCTTATAATGTTTTCTACATATAAAACTCATAAGAATCCTCTTTACAACAAATTAGTTGAATTATCACGTAATATTTTTTTTTACAAAAATATTCGATTAAAAGATAATTTTGAAACACGTATAAATCTGATTTTTGTGCATTTTTGTCTAATATTAGTTGTTTTTAAAAAAGAAAAAAAAAAAGAATTTTCACAAGAAATTTTTGACAATATTTTTTTAAACATCGAATATCACATAAGAGAGCTAGGCTATGGAGATGTTGCTGTTAACAAAAAAATGAAAACACTTTTACGGATTTTTTACGACATACTTCTTAAAATAAGAGATACAAAATCTAAAAAAAACTTAATAAATAAAATAGTTATTTCGAACTATCTTGAACCACAAAGCAAGGTTTCAGACCAATTAGTTGAAGAATTATGTGTTTATTTTGAGAAATTCTACTATTATTGTTTTGAATTGAATAACAATAATATGCTAAAAGGACAAATCAATTTTAAATATTAAAGTAAAATGGCTGTACCAAAACGTAAAACAACTCCATCAAAAAGAAATATGCGTAGATCACATCATCGCGTTAAATCGATAAATATCGTTGAAGATAAAAAAAGTGGCGAATATAGACTTTCCCACCACGTTGATTTGAAAACTGGATATTATAACGGTAAGAAAATTTTAGACATTTAGTCTTAAGATAAAATCAAAATCATGAATAATAAAACAATTATTGCAATCGATGCAATGGGAGGAGAAAACGCACCAGCAAAAAATATCGAAGGTTTAGCTATTTTTCTAAAAAAAAATAAAGATAAAAATGATTTTTTTTTCAATCTATATGGTGATGAGGCTTTAATAAAAAAAGAATTAAGTAAATTTAAAATACACAATAATTTTTATAAAATTTTTCACTCGTCTACCACTGTATCTGATGAGGAAACGCCTCTTACAGCAATCAAAAATTCAAAAGATAGCAGTATGTGGAATGCCATTAATTCGCAAACAGAACTTAACTCTGATATAACTTTATCAGCAGGTAACACAGGAGTTCTTTTTGTTATATCGCGAATGTTACTTAAAACAATAGAATCAGTGAGTAAACCAGCTCTAGCAGGCCTTTGGCCAAACAAAAAGAATATGAATGTTGTGCTAGATCTTGGAGCAAATGTTGATTGTGACGAGAATAATTTAGTAGATTTTTCTGAAATGGGTGCAGCACTATACAAAGCACTATTCCCCAATGACATCGCTAGAGTTGCTTTATTAAATATTGGCTCGGAAGAAATTAAAGGTACGGAAAAATTAAAAAAGGCATACTCTAAATTAAAAGAAATAAGTAAATATGGAGATTTTCAATTTGATGGTTTTATAGAAGGAAATAAAATAACAAACGGTGACTCAAATGTAATTGTAACAGATGGTTTTACAGGTAATATTGCGTTAAAAACAGCGGAAGGTACAGCTAAATTTATAATCGATTCTTTAAAATATTCATTAACAGAAACATTGTTGGCTAAATTTTCAATTATATTTTCTTATTTTGCATTAAAAAAATTTAAATCAAAACTTGATCCCCGAAAATTTAATGGAGCCATTTTTCTTGGTTTAAAAGGACCTGTTGTAAAAAGTCATGGGTCCACTGATGCTACTGGGTTCTATTATTCCATAGATCTGTGTTATCGTATTAGTAAGGGTAATTTAATGAATAAAATTATAAATAATTTAAGTCATGGTAGTGCCAGTAAATAATCGCAATAATTTAAAAAAAGAAGATATAGTTAAAAATATTTTTTCTAACGTAGGTATATCCTCTATTTATTCTAAAAAAATTGTTAATGATATAATTGAGATTTTAATTTTAAACTTGTGCTTCAACAAAATAATAAAAGTAAAAAATTTTGGAATTTTTACATTACATACCAAGAATGAAAGAATAGGCAGAAACCCTAAAAATAAAAAAACATACCTTATAAACGAACGAATAATTACAACCTTCAGGGCATCAAAGAGTTTATCGTTAAAAATTAATAAAAATGCTCAAAAAAGTAAATAAATTATTAAATATAAGTGAAGTTGCTTTAAAACTTGATTTAATAGGTATAAAAAATAAAAAACCGTCAACTCACACACTTCGATTTTGGGAAACAAAATTTAAACAATTGAGGCCAACTATATTAAGGGGAAGAAGATACTACTCAATTAAAGATATTGAAGTTGTAAAAATGATTATTTTTCTTTTAAAGAAACAGTGTTTAACGATAAATGGCGCCCAAAAAACGATGAATGAAAATTTAAAACAGCTTGACGACACAAAAACATCCAGTATAAAAGCAGAATATTACAAAGAAAAAATTAAAAAAAAATCAAAAGATATTTTGTACAGAATTAAAAAATTAAATGGCTAAAAAAACCCACATCAAAGTAAGATTAGTTCCTGAGGCGAAACCCAACAGTGCTTTTTTTTATTACGCTAAAAAACCGACTAAAGGTGAAAAAGTTAAAGACAAACTCAAAGTTAGTAAATATAATCCAGTTACAAGAAAACATGAAATCTTCGTAGAAAAAAAACTACCTCCGCACAGTAAATAAAAAACTATTTTTTAAATTTTTTATACTCATATTTTATAAAAGACTTAATCATTTCTTTCCAAATAGACAATGTTATTTCTGGATCAATTCTAAGCTTAATAGATTTTTTTTTAATTTTTTTTAATATAAAATTAATTCTTTTTTTATCTACTATTTCATTTTTATTTTTTTTAAATGTAATTACCTTATTCACTAGGCTAGTGCGTTTTTTTATAATCAACAAAAGCTCTAAGTCTATTTTATCAAGCTTTTTTCTAATTTTTTCAATTTCAGGACTAATCATAGCGACACTTATATTATGTTTAATTAATTAATAAAATATATATTAATTTTTTTATGTTAAAAAATAAAAATTATAATAATATTTTCCATATTTGGCTTATAAGTCTTACGGTTTTAGTTAGTTTAATTATTATTGTTGGTGGTTTAACTAGATTAACAGACTCTGGTCTTTCAATTACTGATTGGGAATTATTTAAAGGAATTTTTCCACCTATTAGTTCCAATGACTGGAATAGTTATTTTGAGTCATATAAAAAAATTCCTCAATATGTGTTACTGAACAGCAGTATGACCATGAGCGAATTTAAATATATTTTTTTATGGGAATATGCACATAGATTACTCGCAAGATTTATAGGAATTTTTTTTTTAATACCTTTTTTATTTTTTATATTTATGAATTTGTTAGAAAGAAAATCTACTATTTATCTATCAAAAATTTTTATTTTAATTTTAATTCAGGGTTCAATAGGATGGTATATGGTTAAAAGTGGTTTGTCTGAAAATGTAACAGTTAGTCACTATAGACTGTCTGTACATTTATTTATAGCCTTTTCAATTTTATCTTCAATAGTTTGGATTCTTTTAAACTCTTTAAATAATAATAAAAAAAAATTCTTTCAACTAAATTTTGATCATATAGTTTTAAAAGTTTTGCTAGCATCTATATTCATTCAAATTATACTTGGAGCTTTTGTATCTGGCTTAGACGCTGGAAGAATATATCAATCATGGCCACTTATGAACGGTGGTTATTTTCCTGACGATGTAACTATAGGTAATTTTTTAAACTTTAGCCAACCTAGTGTTGTTCAGTTTTTTCATAGAAATGTTGCATATTGCATTTTTTTTTTAACTATCTATTTTGGATATAAAGTTTTCAAGACGCAAGAAGCAAAGTTATATAAAATCTATATGTTTTTTCTTTTATTTATTGTTATTCAAATAGCGCTAGGTATTTCTGTTTTGATAACAGGTGCTAATATTTACTTTGCTTCAATGCATCAGATTTCAAGTATTTTTTTAGTAGTCACAATCTTGAAACTTTATCACCGTTCAATTCGTTCCTAATACAGGGAAATATCTATAAAAAACTACCTTATACAGCTAAATTCAATTGACATTATTAACCTTTGTTAGTATTTATCGCCATAATTCATGACACCATTTATAAAAAAAAAAGATATTAAAAAT
>MDTF01009502.1_pt1 | contig 17288 bp, 16 predicted proteins | sample 811191 | NCBI WGS metagenome assembly MDTF01 (sample SAMN05326649, study PRJNA326480) | marine metagenome | isolation source: seawater | place: Southern Ocean | collected 2011 | reverse complement strand
TTATTGTTAATGAAAAAGAACCATTAATATATTTTTTCCCACCACATGTGGCTCATGGATATGTTGCTTTAGGGAAAGATAATCATATTATTTATGGTACATCGGGTGTTTTTTCTAAATCAGAAGAATATAAATTACCTTTTATAAATATATAAAATTAAAAAAATTAATGTATAAAATATTTTGATTAAATATTAAAATTGATGAACTTATTAATAACTGGAGGAATGGGTCATATAGGATCTAAATTAATTAATAAATTGTCCTCATTAGACAAGATCAAGAAAATCATAATTATTGATAATTTTTCTTCTGAAAGATACATCAGTTTTATTAATCTAAAAAATAGAAAAAAAATAATTTTCTTTGATGAAGATTTAGTTCATTTCAATCTAAATAAAATTAAAAACAAAATTGATTGTATCATTCATTTAGCATCCACAACAAATGCTGAAAAAAGCTTCTCAAACAAAGAAAGGGTTTTGGATAACAATGTAGAGTGCACAAATAAAATATTAGCTTTAGGAAATAAGAATACAAAAATTATATTTGCATCCTCAACTAGTGTTTACGGAAGTCAGTATAAGATTATAAACTCAAAAAATAATCAACTAAATATATCTCCACAAAGTCCATACGCCGAATCAAAAATTTTATGTGAAAATATTATTAAAAAAAAATCTGCGAATTATTGTATAATGAGGTTTGGTACTATCTTTGGTATGTCAGATGGAATGAGATTTCATACTGCAATAAATAAATTTTGTTACCAAGCAGCCATGGATAAAGAAATTACTATATGGAAAAAATTTTATAAGAAAAAAAGACCTTATTTGGATTTAGATGACTGTGTAAGATCTATAATCTTCTCTATTTTTAATCAAAAAATTAAAAATGAAACCTTAGATGTTGTTACTATAAATCTAAAAGTTATTGATATAATAAAAGAAATTGAAAAGTTAAAAAAAATTAATAAATCTTTTGTTAATACTAAAATTCTAAATCAACTATCCTATGAAGTCCATAGTGATAGATTAATAAGTTTAAAATTTAAATTTAATGGAAACTTGTTCTCTTCTATTAATAAAACAATAAATAAATTAAATTTAGGATAAATGTTAAAAATAATAAAAGAGGGTTTAAGTTCTTGTTTATTAGTAATAGATAAATTAGATAAAAAATTCAAAATCAAAAGAATTTTTTTCTTAAGTGCAGACAGAAAAGTATTAAGAGGTGATCATGCGCATAAAAAATGTGCTCAAGCTTTTTTTAGTGTAAAAGGAGATTTTTATATTGAATGTATTTATCAAAATGGAAATAAAAAAAAAATAAATATAAAACTAGGAAAAAAATTAGAGATCATTAAACCTTTGACATGGGTAAAAGTTTATTTGAAAAAAAATGACATATGTGGAGTTTTATGTGATAGATACTATGAAGAGAAAGATTACATAAGAGATTATAAAAAATTTTGCTTATCAACTAAAAAATGATAATAGACGATAAATCACTGCTAAAATAATATGAAAGATGCAATTAAAGAATTTATAGTACTTGTAGCTACAAAACTACAACTGCCTAGACTTATAAGTATAATATTTAGAGCTATAAAATTTATTATCCCTAGTGAATTAAAACCAAAATCAAAATTAGAATTAAAATTAGAAGATAATTTGGCAGACGAAACATTCAATCATTTTAAAGAACATTTTAAAAAGAGTGTAATTTTTAATGATGTTTTGAAAATAAGAGAATATTCTATCAAAACTTCTCTGCTCAATGATAAAAATAAAGAATATTATTATTTAGAGTTTGGTGTTTTTAAAGGTGAAAGTGCTAATTACTTTTCAAAATTTGTAAATAAGTTTTATTGTTTTGATGGTTTTGAAGGTTTGAAGGAAGATTGGGCAGGAACAGATGCACCGAAAGGTACTTTTAATCTAGATAAAAAAATTCCAAAACTTAATTCAAATATTGAACCTATTGTTGGTTGGGTAGAAGATACGTTAGATGATTTTTTAAAAAAACATAATCCAAAGATAAATTTTATTCATTTAGATATGGACACTTATAGCTCAACAAAATTTACTTTAGAAAAACTGAAACCTTATCTGGTAAAAAATGCTATTATACTTTTTGATGAACTATATAATTATGTTGGATGGGAAAATGGAGAGTACAAAGCATTAAATGAAGTCTTTAAAGAAGATGAATTTGAGTATAGAGCATTCACATTACATACGGATAAAGGTGCTATTCAGATTAAATAAATTTTTCTATTTTTATAATAGATATTGTTAAATGAAACTTATTTATCACAGATATATAAATGACTTACAGGTACCATATTTAGGCAATTATATTTCCATTAAGCAATGAAATTTATACTAATTACTTTATATAGATTAACAAAAAAAATTGTATCTTACCTAGGTTATAAATTAGAAATTAAAAAAAAGAGCCCCTTTACTTTTCTCAACCTGTACAAATCTTACCAAGAATCATTAATAGCATCAAAAAATGAAACAACTTATATAACAAAAAATTATCAAAGTAGTTTTGAATTACTTGATTTAAATGATGTCGAGGTTGCTGATAAATTTAATATTCTTCCTTTGTTTTTTGCTTTTACTCATGAAAAAAATGAAGATAATAATTTATTTTTAGAAATTGGGGGTGGTCATCACCCAATTTTTTTATACATTTTAAAAAGTATAGGTAAAAAATATAAATTTCAAATTCTAGAAGAACAAAATTTTAAAGTTCAAATTCCTCAAGAATATGAGGATTATTTAAAATATACTTACAAATTAGAAGATATGAAATTTAAAGATTCAAAAGTTGTAATATTTTCAGGTAGTATTCAATATATTGAGAATTATATGAAAATTTTAGAAAAAATTTTTAGCAATAAAATTAAAAATGTTTTCATAACAGAAACTATGTTTACAAATAAATCAGAAGATACTTTTACTTTGCAAAATAATATGTTGAATGTGAAATTTCCAAATATTTTCATCTCTTTTAAAAAGTTTAATAAATTATTTGATGAAAATAATTATGAGTTGGTTTTCCAGACTACGAGGAAAGTTGGAAAATATAGTCATAACATTTTGAATAAGGGTGAGTTTTTTGTAAAAGATTTAGTGTATAAATTAAAAGAATAAACTAAAACCATGATCTCCACATACCATATTGTTTAATAGAAAATTTTTATTTAGATTTTTGAATTTTTTCTTCTTAGGCTTATTATTTAAAACTTCTGTATATTTATTTTTTCTTTAAAGATTTTAAAATTAAGTCTACTTTTTTTAAATCATCTAAAGTATCTAAGTCTTGTGCTCTCCAATTTGGAATTTTAATAAAAGACGATTTAGAACTATAACTTAAAAATTCATTTTTCCATGTATCAGCTTTTGCCCAATAAAAATACCCTGTATCGTGATAAGTTTCTGTAAAAAATTTTGAGCTTGTATTAAAAAATTTTTTTGAAATCATTTTTATTTCTCCATTATCAACTTTAAATGATCTTTCAACTGGATGAGAGAAATTACTTGCAGCAAAAATATATTTATATTTTTTTCCTTTTATTTTTGAAAAACCTTTTTTGATATCTTGGTAACTTATTAATGGTGAACAAGCGTATAAACAACAAGCATACTCAACTTTTTCACTTAAATAGGACAAACAATATTTCATCACTTCATCAACACCATATTTTTCTTTATTCAATTCCTTTGGTCTTTTAATAAATTCCAGATTATATTTTTTAAACTTTTTAATAATTTCATCACTATCTGTGGCAATTATTATTTTATCAAAAACTTTAGATTTTTTTGCTGCATCGATAGTCCAGTCAATCATTGGCTTACCATTAAATCTTCTAAAATTTTTATTAGGAACTCTTTTACTAAAAGATTTTGCAAGTATTATCCCGATTTTCATTAGAAATTAGATTCTTAGACTTTTGTTGGGTGATTTTTCCATTCCATATTTTCAACGTCCCAATCAGACGGCATATTAGTAACACCTTTTTTTTTAACTCCATGCGAACAGTTTCTACAACCTGGTTCTATTAAATGCCTCGTTTTATTTTCATGCATTTTTCTTAAACCATTCCATTTTTCTGAATGCCAGGCTGATAAAATTGTATTTTCAGGTATGCTTGTCATGTTAACTGAACCATCATAATTCTTAGTTATTTTTGGTGGTGAACCCTTATATCTGCCAAAAACCAATGCCTCTTCTTCTTGATCTGCTGCTGGGCATGGTAAAATAATACTGTTTGCAGATACAGTCATTCTTTGAAATGGGTAAGCACAACTCCACTCTTTATCTATCTCTTCATCTGCCAGTCTTTCCTCTCTATAGTCTCCCATTTCACTGGTGGTAACTAAGTCTATACCAATTGATTTCATAAATGATTTATATTTTTCTGGATATTTGCTTATGGAAGGAAAAATAGAGTTTGATCTTAATCTTGGTAGTTTTGATTTTTTTTCATCTCGTTTGTTTGCTAATTTTTGAATATTTTTTGTGACTACTTCAAATGCATTATATTCTTTATCTTTTTTTTTATTTCTAGGTGTTCTTATTTTATTATATTCTTCTTCCAAGCCATCAACTGAAAAGCTTATCCAGTTTGGTTGAGCTTCAACAATGTCATCGATTAGCTGATCAGTTAAACTTTGACCATGAGTTAATGAAGTTACCTCTAAAAAATTTTTTGAACACGCATATTTAATAGCATCACCAAATGTTTTAACATTACCATTTTCATCTTTTACCCTATACAGAGTAGATTCTCCTCTCCAGCTTATACAGATTGAATAAACGCCAGAACTTTTTGCATCATCAATTATTTTTGTATATTGCGACCATGGCATCATTCTTGTCGCCCCAGTAATAGAGTTTTGAAATTTGTCTGTAATTGTAAAACACATCGAGCATGCAAGATTACAAGTGCTTACCAATTCAACAATTAAAGCTAAAGGTGCATCACCATACTTGTATTCAACAGCTCTTTGCCACCAGGCAGTTCTATATTCTTTGTAAAGTTTCTTTTTCTCATCAGTATCAAACTGATAGCTATAAAATAACTCTTCTTCCTCTTGTGTGGCAAAAACAAAATGTGTGTTATCTGTCGGAGTAACACTTGTATTTTTATGCTTCCATTTAGCATACAAAACTCCATCTCTAGGTCTAACATCTATTACTTGTGCTGGAAGATTTGGTCGCGAATTAGTCATTGCTTTTTATAACATAATATATGCTTAATTCTAACTGTATTTTAATAAAAGAAATTTAAATTACTTTAAAATACTTAATTAATAGCTAAACAATTGGTATTGTGTCTTAAAATATTATTTTATGGAACTCAAATATTATTTAATTAAAATTTTTATATGATTAAGAAAAATAATCAAAAAAAAGCAGATAATAAAATAATTGTTGGGCATCAACCTCAATATTTTCCTTACTTGGGTATTTTTAATAAGATAATTCAATCAGATATATTTTTGTTTGTTGATAAAACAAAATTTGTTTCAAAAGTTTGGCACAATAGGACGTTAATTAAAGATAAGAAGGATAAAGTTTTTTATTTAACAATACCCGTTACATTTAATAATGGCCAACTAACAAAAGATATAAAATTAGCTGATGATAAATGGAAAATGAAACATTTAAAATCTATCAGACTTGTTTATGGATCTTCTTTATACTTTAATGATTTATATCCATTAATAGAAAAAGTAATATTACAAGATAGTAATTATCTAATTGATTATAGCCTTTTATCTATGAATTTGATATTAGAGAAAATCACTTACAATAAAAAAAATATTTTTATTCAATCTGAAGAAAAAATTATTGGTAGTAAAAATGAATTAATTGTCAATATAACAAAAAACTTCAACTCAAATATTTATCTATCCGGAGAAGGTGCAAAAAATTATGTGGATGAAAAATATTTAAAAGATAATGGTATATCTCATAGATTCAATGAATTTGAACATCCAGTATATAATCAAATAGGTAGAATATTTATCAAAAATTTATCAGTCATTGATTGTATCTTTAATATTGGTTTTGAGGGACTTAAAAAAATTATTAAATAAAGTTGAATGAGAGTATAAAAGAAAAAATATGATTAGAACAAATCCCAGTTTCATAGTTGAGTCAGAAAAAAAAAGTATTAAAAAAGAATTTAATATAAATGATATTGAAAAAAAATTTGATTTTATTAAAAAAAACTACACTAGTGAAATCATATCTGTTAATTTAATAGATTTATATTCTATATTAATATTACGTTATAATATTGGTTACTATAGGTATGCATTAAATTTTTTTTTTTTAATAAGTGGTTATATAAAATTAGCTTTTGTTAATAAATTTACAAAAAAAAAGAAATATAGTGTTTCAAATTTAATTATTTTTTGTAAACACAAATATGTAGATCAATTTAATTTTTCTGAAACTTCAAATTTTTTACTTAAAAAAAACAAAAAACATCTAGTAGTTTTAAGCGATACAAAAGATGATTTTGAAAGAATTTCACGTCTTTACCAAAGTAAAAATATTGTTAATCTTAGAAGCTTTTTGAATTTTAGTGGCATTATAAAGTCAATAATTAGATTTTCTTTTCAGTTAAGCACTATAAACAGAATTATTTCTGTACTAAATTGCAAAAAATTAAGATTCGAAGTTTATCAATTATTTTTTGTTTTTTTTATCAAATCTGAAATGTGGAGTAATCTTATTAAAGAAAATAAAATTAAAAAAATGTTTCTTACTAATTTTTTAAGCGATACTGCTTTGATTTATCTTAATAAGATAAAAAACAAAAAAATAGAGTTTATAGGCTATGGTATACATGGAGTGGATGCGATTTCATCAAGATACGTATATCATAATTTAGATAAATTTTTAGTTCTAGGAAAAGCTGATATTCAAATTATGGAAGAGACAAAAAAAATTAAATTAAGATTCATGTCTTTACCTAAGAAAACTTTAATAGTTGGTAGCACTAGACATGATTATTTTTGTAAAAAATTAAGTATTAAAAAAAAAGAAAAAAATTCTTTTAAGATTCTGTATATTAAATCAAATCCAGTTTATTTAGACGGGCTTGATGATAAAGCATTTATATTATTTTCTAAAATGATGAAAAAATTTAAGGAAATTAAGTATACTATAAAAGATAGAGAGAAGTTCTTATCTCCAACTATTCAAAAATTAATTGATAAAAGAATAATTAAAAAAAGATACATTGAAAAATCTGGACCTATAGAAGAGTCTATTTGTAATGTAGATTTATGTGTTGGCACAAACAGCACAGCGTTATTAAGACAGACAATTTTTTTAAATAAGCCAATTATTCAACTTTATGCAAAAGAACATTTTATGTGGGACACAAGTAAAACATTAACATCAGTTAATAATGAAGAACAAATTTTTTTTTTAATAAAGAAATTAAGCAGTGATAAAAAGTTTTACAATAAATATTTTAATTTGAATAAAAAAATGAAAAAATATATTTTATCCAACGAATTAAAAGCAAATAAAAAAATTTATGAAATATTAAAATGATAAAAAATAAAAATAAAAATTTAATTAAAACTTTTAAAAGGATCGGACTTGTAAAGATTGAAAAACTATTAACTAAAAAAAATGCCATAAATCTAAAAAAAAAATTAATAGAAATATATTTTGATAATAAAAAAAAAAATATGTTAGACAAAAATGCTATTAAACAGGTTGACATCAATAATGAAGCTCAAGCAGTACACAATCTTCATAATAAAAAAATTGAATTTGTTAAGTTGATGTCTAATTACAAAGTTCTAAGAATAGTAGAAAATCTACTTAAAGAATCAACTTATAAAAAATTAGAGGAAATTATATGTCAGAAATCTTTTGCAAGAAATCCAAGTTTCAATAAAAAAAAACAGCCACTACATACAGATAGTAGATTTATTGCCAGTAATAATCCACTTACAATTAATGTTTTTTGGCTTTTAGACGACTTCACAAAATTAAATGGAGCTTTGAGAATTGTTCCTGGAAGCCATAAATTTCTTAAATTTCCAAAAAATAACAAAAAATACGTTAGTGAGAAAATTGTAGAGGGCAAAAGAGGAGATGTTTTAATTTTTGATGGTAATGTTTGGCATGGAAATTCAGCTAAAATTAAAAATGAAGATCGATGGGTTATTGCTTTCAGGTTCACACCTTGGTTCTATCGTCCATCATTTCAAAATGAATTTAATACACCAATCAAATTATTTAATAAAATGAACGATAAAGAAAAAACTTTATTAGGTTTTAGGCATATCCCTCCTAAAAATGAATTTATTAGAGTTGGGTCTAGATCAAAAGTTATAGAAAGACCTAAAAATCTTAAAAACAAATAATTTAATCAACCCCTGAATCTATAATATATAGAAAACGAATACTCTAATTAGTGGTTTATATTAACTTTAAGCAATCAATTTTATTGCCTTATTTAATTGTTATAAATATTATAGAAATTCTAATTATTTTTTATAATTTCTGATTTAATTATAATTTTATTTATTTCATTCACACCATTAAATAGAAATTTATTTCTAATAATTTTTTTTTGTAAAATAACTTCATTGCAAAATTGAATAAAATTTTTTTTATCAAAATCTAAATAATGACCGTAATAATTTGTTAAGTTTAATTTTTTCATTTTTTCACAATTTTTAATTTCAAGATTATTTGCTGATATAGAAATATTTTTTAAATTCATAGAGCAAAAATTAAACAATGTATTTCCACCAGTTGTTATTGCTAGATTTGATGAATTATAAATATGATTTAATTTTTTAGGATAGTTATAAATTTTGACATTAAATTTAACTTTTGTTATCTTCTCGTAAATCTTTGTATGTTTGTAATTCAAAGCTGGTCCCAGTATTACACTTGCTTTTTTTAAGTTTTTGATTTCAGGTAAAATATCAATAATTTTAAGATTTAGTTTTCTGTCATCAGTACCACCAAAATGAATAAGTAATTTTATGTCTTTATTTAGTCTGTTGTTTTTTTTAAATTTTAAAGAGGGATCTGTAATTACATATTTTAAACCATTGTAATAGTTTTTATGTTTGTGCTTAGTTTCAATAAAAGTATTTATACAATAAAAATTATCTGTTGCTCTAATACTTTTTGTATCTAAAAAAAAACATTTACAATTTTTTTTTTTTAAAAATTGATAAATCTTTTTATCAAAAAAAATTGAATCATTAATAAATCTATTAATTTTAAAATTTAACACAATGTCTTTAAAAACTTTAAGTTGATCAATTTTTCTATATGAAATTAATTTAAAATTTCTTTTTTTAAAGAACTCCTCACTTTTAGTCCGATTTTCTGTAAAAATAATTACATCATATTTTTTTTTAAGTTTTTGAATTAAAAAAAATGATCTAAAAACATGGCCCATGCCTATTTTTTCAGAGCCTTCAACTTTATAAAGAATTTTTTTTTTTTTTAATATTAAATCTTAAATTCATTTCATCCGATTATTTTTTTTTTTTGATATTCTGAGATAAAATTTTTTATTATTAATGAAAAAATAATTTTGATAATTATGATAATCTGTTGATCTAATTTTATTAAATTGACTGGATATACTTTCATTAAAGTTTAATTTATCATCATCAGAAGAGAGTTTTTTATACCAGGTTGCTTTACCTTTCTGCTTCTTTGATTTAATATTTGGATATTTCTTAATCAATCGAGTAATAAGATTTATTGTAACTTTATACTGCTTAATCTTAATATCATCATATAAGTCAGTTTTATCGATGTTTAGGGTGCCTGTTTCATAAATATCACCAGAGTCTATTGGGTCCTCACAAGAAATTAGACAACATTTAATTTTACTTTTATTTGCCAAGAGTTGATATTTAACTGGAGACCACCCCCTGCCTATAGGCAAATTACTTTCGTGAACTAAAAAAAAATTTTTGATTTTTTTATATTTGGAAATTTCAAATTTTGAAGTGTAGCCCAATAAAAATAGCATTTCTGCTTTTTCATTAATATTTATTTTGTATTTTATCTTTAAATCATATTTCTTTGATATTTCATAAAATTTATTTCTTAAAATATATTTTTCTATCCAGGTATTTTTTTTATCTAAAAGAAATATTATTATTTTTTTCACTTTTTAAGATATTATTTAAATTATTAGTTTCATGTTAATTTTTACTCTTAGCTTTGAATAAAAAATTAAACAATTTTAAGTGTTAAATTATCTTCTTTATTAATATCAAATTTTGCTTTTTTGTTAATAAGCTTATAATAGTCAATAGGTCTAGTTTTTCCCTTAGGTCTTCTTATTAAAATATTTGAGGGCTTTATTATTTCTCCTTTTTTTATATTCTTAGTGGCATACAAACTTTTGTGGGCTTTAATTTTCCATTTTTTTTCACAATTAAATACTATCCTTTTTTTAGAACCATAAGCTTTTTTTATATTTCTCAATTTAAATATCATTTTACCAAAATCATTTACATCTAAGGATGCTTCTGCATCAGGCCAATTTTTTAATTCATAACTAGGTATTATATGTTTTTCTATAATCTCTGCACCCATAGTTGTTGCAAGGATACTTGTAAGGTCGTTATTTGTATGATCAGATAAACCTATTTTATAATTAAAATTCTTTTTTAATGTTTTGATAACATTTAAATTTATGTTTTTAATTTCAGTCGGATAGTCACTAACACAATGCAAGATATCTATTTTTTTATTACCCTCTTCTTCAATAGCTTTCACTGCTTTTTTGATATCTATTAAATTACTCATACCAGTAGATAGGATAATTTTTTTTTTCTTTTGAGCTATATACTTAATTAAAGGTATATTTGTTAAATCATCTGATCCAATTTTGTAAATTTTTGGCTGAAATTTTTCTAGATAATCAACATCTGTAAAATGCGCTGGTGTAGAAAACCAAATTAATTTTGCTTTTTTACACGTAGCAATTATTGCTTTGTGATCTCTGTGTGTTAATTGATTTTTTAAAAAAAACGAATGCTGTGTAATTTTTTTTCCTTTTAATGGTAATAATGATACTTTATCGGAGAGATACTTTGCGTTATAAGTTTGAAATTTAACAGCGTCTGCTCCTATTCTTTTAACATCTTTTATTAATTTTATTATTTGGCTGATTGATCCATATTTTGCTCCAATCTCAGCTATTATAAAAAGATTCTTTTTTTTCATTCTTTGTTTTTTATATTTTATATTTTAAATATTCTTTAACTGCTTTTATAACATAATTTTGATCTAAAAAACTTAAGTCAGGATAAATTGGTAAAGATAAAATAAACTTTGATATTTTATCAAGATTTTTTAATTTAAAATTGTGTCTCTCGTAAAATTTTAGTCTATGGATAGGCTTATAATGAATACTTGTTTGAATGCCTCTGCTATTCAAAAATTCAATTAAATTATCTCTTTTTAAATTATCTGGTAACAATATAGGAAACAAATGATATGAAAATTTATCACCAATAAAATTATTAAATGGAATTTTAATTTCAGGTAACTCTTTATTAATTAGTTTTTTATAATTTAAAGCTAGTTTTCTTCTTAAATTATTTAAATGGTCAATTTTTTTTAATTGTTCCATTCCTATTGTGGACCTTATATCATCCATTCTGTAGTTATATCCTAATTCATGAATTTGATAAGTTGGAGTTTTTGATAAATTTCTCTCTAACATAGATTTATCAATGGCATGATTTCTTAGGATCTTAATTTTTTTTATATATTCCTTTTTTCCTATTACTATTCCTCCTTCTCCAGTTGTAATATTTTTATTTCCATACAAACTAAATACACCTAAATCCCCATATGTTCCCAAGTATTTATTTTTAAACTTTGAAAATATTGTATGACAAGCATCCTCTATAAGAATTAACTTATTCTGTTTAGCTATTTTTTTTATTTTATCAATTTCACATGGATATCCTGCATAATGTGTCATGATAATAGCTTTTGTATTTTTGGTAATTTTTTTTTCTATATCACTTACTGACATATTCCAGTTCAATTCAGAAGTAATATCGATGAATTTAGGTTTTGCACCAACATACTTTATACAATTTGCATCTGCAACAAATGTTAAAGATGAACATAATACATCGTGTTTCTTTTTAACACCCGCAACAATCATGGATAGATGAAGAGCAGTCGTGCAGTTTGATACTAGTGCAACATTTTCATCTTTAATGTTTAATTTTTTAGCAATTGCTTTTTCAAAATTAATTGTTGCCTTACCCATACTAAAATTTCCATTACGTACAAGTTTTGTGAATGCTTTAATTTCGTTATTGTCATAATTTGTTTTAAAAAAATTAACAGTTTTTTTCATAAATAATAATTGATATTTTAGTGTTTCCCTTATAGTTATTTAAAATAAAATTAATATCAATATTATTAAACAAAAAAAATTTATAACTAATTATTCATACTTTTTAAAAAGACTTATTTCAAATGAATTTAAAAAATAAACACATTTTAGTTACAGGTGCTGATGGTTTTTTAGGATCTCATCTTGTTGAAGAATTACTCAAAAAAGGAGGAAATGTTACTGCGCTAGTATTGTACAATTCCTTTAATTCTTATGGGTGGTTAAACAATTTAAAAAATAAGAAATTAACGATTATTATGGGTGATATTCGTGATCCTTACTTTTTAAAAAACAAAATCAAAAAAGTTGAAATTATTTACAATTTAGCTGCATTAATTTCTGTGCCTCATTCTTTTAACGCTCCTTATAGCAATATTTCAAATAATGTTTTAGGAACTGTAAACTTATTAAATTTGGCAGTTGAAAAAAAGATAAAAAAATTTATACAGTTTTCATCGAGTGAAATCTATGGCTCTGCAGCTAAAGTTCCACTGTTAGAAAGTTTCTTACCAAATCCACAATCACCTTATGCTGCATCAAAAGTAGCATCAGATGCTATTGCTCTTTCCTACTACTATTCTTATTCTCTTCCTGTAACAATTTTAAGACCCTTTAATACATTTGGTCCTAGACAATCAACAAGAGCAGTAATACCTGGTATTATTTCTCAATTGATTAAAAATCCAAATAAAATCCACTTAGGCTCACTAACACCAACCAGAGATTTTAATTATACTAAAGATACTATCTCCGCATGTGTTGCTGCCCTAAATATTAAAGTAAATGGCCAAGTATTTAATATTTGCTCAAACTTTGAGATATCTATTAAAGAATTGGTTAAATGTTTTGAAAAAATTTTAAATAAAAAAATTTTTATTATACAAAAAGAAAGCAGAATGAGAGCTAAGAAAGCAGAAGTTAACAGGTTACTTGGAAGTAATAAAAAATTTAAAAAACAAGCAAATTGGAAACCAAAATACATTGGCAAAAAAGGATTTTTAAATGCATTAAGGGAAACTTTTGATTGGTACAAGGCTAATAAAGATAAAATGCAAAATATAGATAGTTTGTTTTTATAATTATAATGATTAATTCATCATTAAAAAAGCTTTCTGTTTTTAAAAATGAAACAATATTGAATTGTTTAAAAAAATTAAACTCTACTAATAAACAATTTGTTTACGTTAAAGATAAAAAAGACAAATTAATTGGAATTTTAACAGATGCTGACGTAAGACGTGCATTATTGAAAAAAAAAAAATTATCTGACTCAATTAAAAATATTTATAACCGTTCACCAAAATTTGTTTTTGAGGGTGACAATATTGATAAAATAAAGAATATTTTTAAAGAAACTAAGGTAAATGTACTGCTTGTTGTGAATAAAAAATATCAAGTAGTAAATTTTTTTGATATTCACTCAATTTCTACTCAAAAAAAAATTGAAAACTCAATGGTAATAATGGCTGGTGGTAAAGGATTAAGATTAAGACCATTTACAATTAAAAACCCAAAACCATTAATGCTTCTAAATAGAAAAATTACAATTTTAGATAATTTAATTAATTCATACAGAGAAATTGCTTCAAATAAAGTATTTGTGATAACAAATTACTTATCAAATAAGATATTTAAAAAAATTAATGAGAATAAAAATTATTCAAGAACGGTAGAGTTAATTAAAGAGAAGAAAGAATTTGGCTCAATTGGAGGAGTTTCTTGCATCAATAAAAAAAAGTTAAATTTTCCTATAATTATATCAAATGGAGACATTGTAAGTGATTTAAATTTTAGTTCGTTAGTCTCATTCCATAAAATGATGAAAAATAATTTAACTGTAGTCTTAAAACCAATTGAAAACCATTCGAGCTTTGGTGAAGTGTTCTTAAAAAAATTTCAAATTACTAGAATTGAAGAAAAAAAAATAAAAACTTCTTTTGTCAATGCTGGAATATACTGTATGGATGAAAAAATATTTGATTTAATTAAAAAGGAATTTTTAAATATGGATACTTTAATAAATATGGGTATTAAAAAAAAACTACGAATAGGAGGATATCCTATGCTTGAATTTTGGATGGATATTGGTAATAAAAAAAATCTTCAAAAAATAAGAAATATATTCGGTAAGAAGTAAAAAGTAAGCCTCTAATAATGATTAAGTTCAGAGCAGGATATAAAATAATCAATTAAATAAATAAGCTTGTACATGTATCTAAAAAATTGAAATTGATAAAATGTAAATATGATTTAATTAAAGAGATTTTAAAAAAAAGTAAATATAGAGTTAGTAATTATCTTATGATAAAGTTTAATTAATGAAATATTTATTTATAGGCGCACATGCTGATGATATAGAAATTGGATGTGGTGGCACTCTACTAAAAGCATACAAAAATAATCAAATATTTAATTATATAGCAACAAACTCAGAATATAGTGATGAGAATGGTAAATTAGTAAGAACAGAACTTAATGCCAAAAAAGATATTCAAAGATGTTATCGTGGTAAAAAAATTAAGAATATAATTGGTAACTCAAAAGTTTTTTACCTAGATAATAATGAGGAGCTAAGATCTGAGTTAGTGAGACTTAAAAAGAGAATTATGCCGTCAGTCGTTTTTTTACCTTGGATTCATGACCCTCATCCTGATCATAAAAATTTAGCAGAAGCAGCCTTAACTGTTTTTAAGGATTCAGACAATATATTAATGTATAGAAGCAATTGGTATTATTCAATTAATCATTTAAATAAAAATTTTTATTCAGATATAACATCAAGCTACAAATATAAGATAAAGATGCTTTTAAATTTTAAATCTGAAATGAATAGAACTAAATCAACCTGGATAAAAAAAATTGAAAATGAGTCTATTTCTAATGGTAGTATGATAAACAAGAAATATGCAGAAACATTTGAAATAGTTAAGTTGTCAGATGCATTCAAAATTTAAGTTTTATTTTATAGAATTTATAAAATTTAAATTTTATAGAAACTAATTTTTTCTTATTCCCAAACTAATAAAGTAATACAAATAACTAAAATATTTATAGTGAGGTTAAAAGGTAGAATAAATTAACTTTTTTTTTCATTAATTATTTCATTAAAAGTTCCTTGATCTATAAGCTGACCTTTATCAATTTTGAAAATAATATCACAATTTTTTACTGTGTTTAAACGATGAGCAATTAAAATAATGGTGATTTCTTTACCAATGTTATTAACAGCGTCCATTACTGCTTTTTCAGTTTCGTTATCCAATGAACTCGTTGCTTCATCCAAAATTAGTACTAGTGGATTATGATATAAAGCTCGCGCTATTCCTATACGTTGTCTTTGTCCACCTGACAGTCTAATTCCACGTTCACCAATAGTAGTTTGATATTGTTGTGATAATTCGTCTACAACAAATTCATGTAAATTTGCAATTTTACAAGCTTTTTCAACAGCTGCTTGATTAATATTTTTTGGCTCCACTCCAAAGGCAATATTGGCAGCAACAGTATCATCAGAGAGAAAAATATGTTGCGGGACATAGCCAATAGAACGTTGCCAAGCTCGAGAGTTTTGTTTAGTTATAATTTCACCATCAACTTCTAACGTGCCTTTTTGAGCTTCAAGTAATCCAAGAATAATATCTACAGTTGTTGTTTTACCACTTCCAGTGGCACCTACTAGCCCAACAGTAGTTTTAGCGGGAATGCTTAAATTAATATCCTTTAAAGTTGCTCGAGATGAATTGGGATAATTATAATGAATATTTTTTAAAGTGATTTTTTTATTAAGCGATAAAGCGCCTTGATCCTGGTTTAAATTAAGCGGCTTAAGGTTTTTAACATCATCATACAACGTATCAATTGAAGGACCAGCAAAAGTAATTTGATTAAAAGAAACATAAATCTGTTGCAGTGCTGGAATCAAACGATAACCAGCAAATACAAAAAGGCTGATGATTGGCAAAACATTGTTAAAATCGTTTGTTTTTGTCATTAGATAAAGTATTATTATTAGAATACCTCCAAAAGCTATCGCTTCTAGGAAATAACGAGGTAATGAAGATATAACAGACACAGCAGAATTAATTCTAGCAAAGATTAGAGCAGGATCAGAATAGCTCTTAATATAAGTTTTCTCTAATCCCCCAACTTTGACCTCCTTTATAGCACCAAAGGCCTCACTAATTGACTTAAAGCGCAACTTATTATTCTTTAAGCGTTCACCTCCAACTCGATTAAGATAACTACGTATTAAACTGTAAATTAATAAATAAGCAACACCAAGTGTAATGCTAACAATAAATGTGAGTTTTGGATCAGCTATGATTAATAAAGTTATAAGTGCAACTGCAACAAAACTTCTAGATATCAATTCCATAATAGGTGCCAAACCACCTGAAGTTACTTGGCTTACTTCTCCTAAAATAGTTGCTCCAAGATCTGCACTATGATGAGATAAAAACCAACCATAAGGCTGATTTAAATATCCCTCGACTAATCGTTTACTTAAAGTGTATTGACACATTTCAGCAAATTGTGCTTGTCTAAAAATTGTAAAGGCTTTGAAAGCAAGTGAGCTAATTACTATTAAGAATACAAGCAAACCTAAAAGAAAGAGGAACTGTTGACTATTTTCAACTCCAAATACAGATGAAAATTGAAATATTTTATTTAAAAAAATATTGGTCTCAATTACCTCAGGATTAGCCAAGACTGCTATCAATGGCAATATAGACGCCACACCAATCATATCTAGCAATGCCATTATTATACTCATTGCTAGTAATAATTTTACACGTTTACGCTCTTGAGGAGTAAGTAAAAATGATAATTTTTT
>MDTF01012594.1_pt1 | contig 17289 bp, 13 predicted proteins | sample 811191 | NCBI WGS metagenome assembly MDTF01 (sample SAMN05326649, study PRJNA326480) | marine metagenome | isolation source: seawater | place: Southern Ocean | collected 2011 | reverse complement strand
TTTTTACTTTTATATTTAGATGTATACAATACTATTTGTTTAATTAGGCTGGATGGCAGAGTGGTTATGCAGCGGCCTGCAAAGCCGTTAACTCCGGTTCGATTCCGGATTCAGCCTCCATTAAGAAGCATTATGAATAAAAAAATTTCTATCTTTGGTTTGGGTTATGTTGGAACCTCTCTCGCAGTTTTATTATCTAAACAAAATTGTGTTACAGCTATTGATGTAGATATTAATAAAATTACTCTATTAAATAATAAACAATCTCCAATTAATGATGTGGATATTCAAGATACTCTTATTAAAGAGGAGCATAATATTATTGCAACTTCGGATATTAATTCTTGTATTGATAGTGATTTTATAATTATTGCAGTTCCGACAAATTATGATGAGGATAGTGGATATTTTGATACTAAAATAGCTGAAGATATAATTAAAGATATACTAGATATAAACAATAAAGCTTTAATAGTTATAAAATCAACAGTCCCTATAGGTTTTACAGACCAAGTAAATGCATTGCATAAAACTAATAGGATTGTATTTTCACCAGAATTTTTAAGAGAAGGATCGGCTTTACGCGATAACCTCTGTCCATCAAGGATAATTCTTGGATCTAAATCAATTCAATCAGAAGCATTTGCAAAGTTATTATCTGATGCTGCAACTAAAGATGATATACCTATTATTTATACGGGTAGCAAAGAAGCTGAATCGATAAAACTATTTTCTAATACCTATTTAGCAATGAGAGTTGCATTTTTTAATGAACTAGATAGCTTTGCTCATCATAATAACTTAGATGTTTCTTCAATCATAAATGGTGTTTCTTCTGATAGCAGAATTGGTAGTTTTTATAACAACCCATCATTTGGATATGGGGGATATTGTCTTCCAAAAGACACTAAACAGCTTTTAGCTAATTTTAAAGATATACCTCAAAACATTATAGGAGCTATAGTCGCTTCAAATGAAACTAGAAAAGATTATCTTACAAGAGCTATTTTAGATTTAAAGCCGAGATGTGTAGGGGTGTATAAATTAGCAATGAAGAGTAATTCAGATAATTTTCGATCCTCATCAATTATTAGCATTATAAAAAAACTAAAAGAATTTGGAATTAATATCATAATTTTTGAACCAAATTTAAATGATAGGTTTTTTCTTGATAATGAAATCATAGCTAACTTAGATGAATTTAAGTCGAAATCAGATTTGATCCTTACAAATAGATCTTCTAAAAATTTAGAGGATGTTTCCAGTAAAGTTTTTACTAGAGATGTCTTTAATGACAACTAATTTTTTATGTTTACCAATAAATTAAAGACTTTAAGAAATTAATCTGGAAAGTTCATCATCATAAAGCAACTGGCAATAAGATTGTTTGTGAGTATATATCTAAGAATTTAATTCTAGATATAGATTAAGTGTTTTAAAAAAACATTATTAATTAATTATCTTTATTCTTCATTATAAAGGCTTTATGATTTTTACTTATAGTTTATAATCTATTCGCCTACATGCCCGGGTGGTGGAATTGGTAGACACAAGGGACTTAAAATCCCTCGCCAGCAATGGCGTGCCGGTTCAAGTCCGGCTCCGGGTACCATATCTTTGGTTGAGAGAATTTTGAATCCAATAATTTTATAAAGTTTCTTTGTTTTATAATATTGACCTCTTGGGTAATTAACATCAAACTTAGGTTAGAGGATGCAATATTTACTAGGAAATACTTTTTATGGAACATGGTCAAAAAAATCAATCAGATTATTTAGCAAAAGAAGAGGATGTAGACTTAAAAGAACTATTCACTGTTCTTTGGAAAGGTAAATCTAGGATTATTATTACTACATTCATAGCAAGTGTATTATCAGTTTATTTTGCACTATCTTTACCAAATATATATAGAAGCTCCTCGATTTTATCACCTGTATCACATCAATCAGGGAATCTTGGAGGTATAAGCGGTGCCCAGATGGGTGGGATTGCAAGTCTTGCAGGGATTTCTCTTCCAAATGACTCTTCTGATAAAACATTGCTTGGAATTGAAGTTTTGAAATCAATGCAGTTTTTTAGTAAATTTAGTTCTGAAAATGATGTATTGGTTCCATTAATGGCGTCTACTGGGTGGAATATGCAAGATAATAGTTTAATTATCAATAAAGAAATTTATGACAGCACTTCAGGCAAATGGGTTCGTGACTTTACTCCACCTAGAAAAGCCAAGCCATCAATTCAAGAAGCCCATGATGTGTTCATGAGCCTGCTTTCTATTTCTCAGGACACTAAAACAGGCTTTATAGCAATAACAATAGATCACTACTCCCCGTTTATTGCAAAGCAATGGCTGGGACTTATTATTGATGAACTAAATAATTCGGTTAGATCCCAAGACATTGCCAATGCAGAACTTGCCATCGATTATTTAAAGGAAGAGATAGATGCAACTAAATTAACAAAAATACAATCCGGTCTCTATGATTTAATACTTACTCAGGCTGAAAAAAAAGTTCTGGCTAAGGCCACTCCGGAATATGTATTTCAAATCATTGACCCTCCTTTTGTTCCTGAGTTAAAGAATAGTCCAAAAAGGGCTGTAATTTGTATTTTAGGGGCGATTCTTGGTGGTATTTTAGGAGTCTTTAGTGTGCTAATCCAGCATTACTTTATAAAACCATACCAAATTAAAGTTTCATAGACGAGAGGTCTTTAGGTGTCAATATTAGTTACAGGTGGAGCAGGGTTTATAGGTAGCAATTTTATTATTGACTGGTTCAAGACGTCTAATGAGGAAGTAATTAACTTAGATAAGTTAACTTATGCTGCTAACTTGTCAAACTTAGATAGCATTCACGCATCAAGTTTTCCCTATACCTTTATCGAGGGAGATATTTGCGATACAGACCTAATTGATTCTATTTTAACTAAACACAACATAAGAGCAGTAGTGAATTTTGCAGCAGAAAGCCATGTGGATAGAAGTATAAAAAATCCTGACATATTCCTCCAAACTAACGTGATTGGAACTTCTCGTTTACTAGATGCCTTTAATCGACATTGGGTTAATAATAAAGAATCATTAGATTTAAATTTTATTTTCTTACATGTATCTACAGACGAAGTCTTTGGTGATTTGGGTATTGATGATAAGCCATTTAAAGAATCAAATCCCTATCTTCCAAATAGCCCATACTCAGCCAGTAAGGCCTCAAGTGATCATATTTCCAGGGCCTATCATCAAACTTACAATCTCCCGGTTATAATTTCTAATTGTTCAAATAACTATGGGGCTTATCAATTCCCAGAAAAACTTATTCCCTTAGTTATAAGCAACGCATTAAACAATAAATCTATTAATATATATGGAGACGGTCATCAAATTCGAGATTGGCTTCATGTCTCAGATCATTGCAGCGCCCTTAGAGCTATCTTAAGCAATGGCATACCTGGAGAAACTTACAATATTGGTGGAAATGCAGAAAAAAGAAATATTGATGTAGTAAATACCATATGTGATATCTTGGATAAATCAAAACCAAGGGAGGATTTAAGGTCATATAAAGAACAAATTACTTTTATTAAAGATAGGCCAGGTCATGATAGAAGGTATGCAGTTGATTGCAGTAAGTTAGAGAATTCTTTAAATTGGAAACAAGACGAATCCTTTTTAACTGGCTTGGAAAAAACAATTCAATGGTACCTTACTAATTCAGACTGGCTTGACGGTGTAAAAAATAAAGATTATGGCGAGTGGATTAGAGATCAATATGGTAAATAGATAATTAAAAATGAGTTTATATTAATGTCTATAGAAAATTCTATAAAAGGCTTCATCACAGATGCCAAGAAAAATAATTCAGAATGTAAATTTGCATTAGGTGCAGTAACAACATCATTTGAATTTGAAGAATGTTATTTCTCATTTCCTCGAGAAATTAAAAATTGGGGTTACTATTTTCATGTCGTTTGCCCATCATCCGAAAGTGCTAATAGATTATTAAATAATTTAGGCAATCTAATAGATGAATTTTTTTTAGATATGGAGACGAAGAAATTAGAATTCTGTCCTATAGAAATCAAAAATAAAAACTCTGAAATTAATTTTAGATACTTATATCCAAATGATCTAACTATTCAGGCTTGTATAGATTTAATTAACTACAACAAGCCCCAGTCTGTATTTATTTTTGGCCATGGAGGCTTGGCTTTTCGCCTAGTTCAAATTCTAGATGAAAGGAAAATAGATGTTAAGTGGTGTCCATCTAGAAAATCAATGAGTAAAAATTATAAGAAATTAAAGTCATCTTTTTCTAAATTAGAAACCTCAAGTATAGATAAAAATGTATCTTTATTTTTAAATCTATCAGCTTACTATTCTAACTTTCATCAGAATTTATTAAAAATTCCAAATATAAAAATTATTGATGTCGCAGGAAAAGCTTCAATCGCAAATACCGGTGAAATGAAAATTGAATTAGTTGATATTTCTGCAAGACTTGTTAATGAAATCTCATTCCTAGTAAATGGAAATAAATATAAAGAAAACTTTGGATTTAGAGAGGATATTGAGGGAAATGTTTTTGTTTCAGGAGGTTATAAGGCAAGTTACGGCGACTTTATTGTCGATAATTTTAAGGATCCCTCCTATATAATTGGTATTTCAGATGGAATGGGTGGTTTTCATAAACGCGTAAATCAAACTTTTAGTAAAAAATTTTTAAGTTAAAACCAGCAAATATTTATATTAAACATCTTCTAATCAGAAGAATGGCATTATAATTGCTGCTCTTTAATTATCGAGGTCTCAAAATATGAAGGTTGTTGCAATTATTCAAGCTAGGATGGGATCTTCTAGGTTAAGTGGAAAAGTTTTAAAACCTCTCAGTGACTCTACTGTTCTTGAGTTTTTAATTAGTAGACTCTCAAAATCAACCACAATAGATGAAATTATTATAGCTACAACTGTTGAAAAACAGGATGAGGAAATTACTAACTTGTTTAAGGATAGTGGGTTGATCATTTATAAAGGTTCTGAGAAAAATGTTTTAAATCGTTATATGGGGGCTGCGCAAGAGGCAAACGCTGATGTGATTGTTCGAATTACTGGAGATTGCCCTTTTGTAGACCCTGGGTTAGTCGATGATTGCGTAAATATGATAATTAATTCTGATCTAGACTACGTATCAAATTGTAATAATGTAAGCATGCCATTGCCAGATGGTTTTGATGTAGAAGTATTTACTATGAAATCATTTAAGGTGCTCGAAAAACTTTCAATCACATCGGCATATAAAGAGCACGTTACCTTTGGCTATTTTAAAACAGGTCTCTTTCTCACTGACTCTGTTGAATATAACCAGAATTATGGTCATTTCAGATTAACACTTGATTATAAGGAGGATTATAACGTTATATTTAAGGTCGCTGAAGAAATGAAAGAGAATTTGTGGGGTTGGAAAGAAATATGTAAATTCTTAGAAGAAAATGAAGAAATTAGTAATCTTAATTCACATATTTCTCGCAATGCTTCTTGGGAGAATTCATTTAAAGATGACAACATAGAACCTTTAACAAATAATCTAAATAGAGACGACACAATAGCTCATAGCTCAGGCCTATTATCTAAAAGAGCTGATCAGTTTTCGCCTGGTCTTTGGCCAAAAAATTATATAAAAGCTAAGGGTCAAGTAATTTGGGCAGAGGGCAACCAGCTCCTATTAGATTATTCTATTGGAGGCATTGGAGCCACAACATTGGGATATGCAAATGATTTTGTTGATGATAGAGTTATAGAAGCAATCAAAAATGCAAGTGCAACTTCTTTGAACTCAGGCTTAGAAGTTAGGGCAACTAATCAATTAATAGATACTATTCCATGGGTTGAGTCTGCAAGATATACCCGATCAGGTGGTGAGGCTACAACACTGGCTATCCGATTAGCAAGAGCTAAAACAAATAAGGTAAAAGTTTTATTTTCTGGTTATCATGGATGGCATGATTGGTATTTGGCCGCTGCATTTAATAACAAACTTGGCAACCATTTATTAGATGATCTGCCAATTTCAGGCGTTCCAAGAGAGCTAGCAGATACCTCATTTCCTTTTGATTATGGTGATATCGAAGGCTTCTCAAAGCATATTGAAAAAAATAAAGGCGAGCTCGCTGCTGTTATTCTTGAGCCTATGAGATATACAACCCCAGATATAAAATTTCTTACCCATGTTAGAAAGACTTGCACTGATAATAATATTATTATGATTTTTGATGAAATTAGCTCAGGTTTTAGATTTAATAATAATGCAGCGCATTTGGATATAGATATAATTCCAGATATTGTTGTATTTTCAAAGGCTTTAGGTAATGGCTATCCTATTGCCTGCATAGCTGGAAATAAAAATGTTATGCATGCAGCTAAGGATTCTTTTATAAGCTCAACAACTCATACTGAATCAATAGGTTTTGCAGCTATGAGTGCAGTATTAGATTATTACAAGAAAAATGATGTTTCTTCGCTTCTTGCAGAGAAAGGCTCCTCAATAAGAGATATACTACTATCCGTTGCAGCCACTCATAAACTAGATATTAAAATATCAGGCTTGAACCAGCTGTGGAGCTGGTCATTCAATGTAGATGCAGATTTAAATAGAAAATTACAAACAGTGATAACAGAACAAATGCTCATGAACTCCATCTTATTCTCAAATAGGTTTTACGCGACTCTTGGAATTGATCCAGACTTCTATGAAATCTTTGAAAGAGTTTTATCTCTAGCTTTTACAAAAGTTAGTAAGATTATGAAGGATGGAGATAATCCATCTGATCATATAAGTCACGGTATAAACAGACTGGGGGTTTACTCTTAAAATTATTGTAATAATTTTAGACTGATTATGAAAGAAAAAATTATAGTAACAGGCTCAAATGGACAGCTAGGAAAAACACTTGTGTCTATGCTCTTAGATTATGGCTATGAAATAATAGGTGTTGATCTTGAGCATAATGTAGATCAAAAAAAAATTCCCGGTTATTCTCGAATAGCATTGGACATTTCAAATGAAAAATCTGTAGAAGCTTTTTTTAAATCTCTGGATGGTAAAAATTCGATCACTGGTCTAGTCAATAATGCTGGCATAGCTGTTTTTACTTCTTTAGAGGAGAGGTCATACGCAGAAATAAAATCAGTTATGGATGTCAACATTGCGGGAACTATTCTGATGACTAAGAATTTTATGAAAGCGACTAAAGGTTCTTTGTTGCCAATTCGAGTTGTTAATCTTGGTTCAATATATGGTGAAGTTGCTCCAGATTTAAGCATATATGGGGATACCCCTAGAATGTCATCTGAAATTTATGGAATGACAAAAGCAGCAATAATAAATTTTACAAAATACTTAACTTCTTTTTATAAAGGCTCTAATGCTAGGTTTAATTGTGTTAGCCCTGGAGGCATAGAATTTAATCAAGGCCCTGAATTTAAAAAGAAATACAACGCAAAGGTTCCTTTAGAGAGAATGGCGGATGTGAAAGAAATATCAGAAGTAATTTGTTTTCTACTTTCTGAAAAATCTTCTTATATAAACGGTGAAAATATCTTTACAGATGGAGGTTTTACAAAATGGTAAAAGACTATGTCATTATCGGTGCTGGCATTTCAGGTCTTACATTAGCTCTTGAGTTATTAAAAAAAGGCAAAAGCGTAAAGATTATTGAAGGCTCTAATTCAGTTGGAGGCTTGGCCAAAACAATTTTCTATAAGGACTATGTGGTTGACTATGGACCTCATCTTTATCACTCTGCTCATCCTGAAATTGTTGATTATTGGAGAGACTTAGTAGGTGATGCTCTTGTTTCGAAAGATTTTTATAGTGGTAATTATGTAAACGGAAAGATATATGACTATCCTGTAAATACTGAGACAGCTCAAGACCAGTACTCAAAAGAAGATTTCAATAGAATTACAACAGAATTATCAGAAATTGATGATAAAGACTTGAGTGATGCTACGAACTACTATGATTATGTCAGAAGTCTTGCAGGAGATTTTCTCGCTGAACAGTTTTTCACTAAATACCCAAAAAAACTATGGGGCATTGATACTAAAAATTTATCTGCAAGATTTGCTCCAAGAAGGATTGAAATTAGAGATAAGCGTCTGCCATTTCATTCTGGGCCTGGAAGATTTGCTGGTATTATTGAAGGGGGATGCGGGACCCTTTCAGAGAAAATGAAAGATAAAATTTTAGAGCTAGGAGGGGAGTTATCTTTTAACTCCTATATTAAAAATTTAGAATTAGATCCCCAAAAAAATATAAAATCATTGATTGATGGCAGCAATAAATCCTACAATACTCAGGAGAGTTGTGTAATCTCTACTATTCCAGTAAATTCTTTATGCTCACTATTGAATTACAATACAGACTTATACTTTAGAAATATTTTTCTTATAAACATAATAATAAAAGGAGATGATCCATTCCCTAAGGATTATGACTGGTTGTATTTTGATGATGAGGCGATACCATTTCATAGAGTTGGAGTGCAGACAAGGTTTAGCAGAGAGCATATAGCAGATGGAATCCATATTTTGTGCTGTGAAGTTGCATTTGATGAGGGTGAGCAGATAGACAAAGGTTCATTAGAGCAGGCATGCACTGAATCGTTGGTAGAAATGAATCTATTAAAAAGACAATCTATAATTGATATACATTCTTATGACATAGGTCCAGTTTATCCAGGATACTATATAGGTCATGAACTGGAGCTTAATAGAGTTAACGGCAAATTAGGCCAACATAGAAATTTATATCAGACAGGTTCCCTTGCTGACTATGCTTATTCAGATCAACAAGTTCTTACTGCTAAGTCTATGGATTTGGCTAGAGAATTATTAACTCTTTCATCAGACTCACATAGTGAGATCGTCAAACCCAATGCTATTGTGAAGCCAAGTACCGAGTTTATATTTGGAAGAAATATCATATCTAATGATGTAACAAAACTTCCATTTTCTATTGCTGAAATAGGCCTTTGTCACAATGGAAGTGTAGATTTGTGTAAGAAACTAATTCTTGAATCTAAGGAAAGTGGCTTTTCCGCTGCGAAAATTCAAACCTATCTTCCTGGTAGGATTTCAAAAAAAAGTAGGACATCAAGATATTTTGAAGAAACGCTAGACCAAGAAGAATCTATATCAGACCAAATAGACAAATTAATTTTTACAAAAGAGCAGCTAACTAATATTTTTGGTTATGCTAACTCATTAAATTTTGATTTATTTTCTACACCATTTGATTTTCATTCTGCTGAGGAATTAAATTCTTTAAATGTTCCTGGTTTTAAAATTTCTTCCATGGATCTTGTAAACATCCCACTAATAAAAAAAGTAGCTGCGTATGGAAAACCAGTAATCCTCTCAACTGGAATGGCTACTATAGGTGAAATTGAGGATGCTATTAATGCAGTTTTATCTGAAGGTAATAATAAATTATCAGTATTGCATTGTGTATCATCCTATCCTTGCCCCATAGAGTCGTCAAATTTAGGAAGGATAGGCTTAATAGCAGATACATTTGGAGTGATTGCGGGGTTCTCAGATCATACAGTTGAGTCTCATACCCCTGCATTCTCTATGACTATGGGCGCTAGAGTTATTGAAAAACATATAACTCTTGATAAAGGCCTTGACGGCCCTGACCATAATTTTAGCTTAGTGCCATCGGAGATGAAATCAATGATCGCCCTTATAAAAAGCATGCATGAGGCAGTGAATGGTAATGGTTTTAGACCCTCTGATATTGAACTTTCAGCTAAATCAAATCTTAGAAGAAGTCTCTATGCTAATGGCAACCTTAATAGGGGTGATGTCATGACTTTAGAAAATATCTCTATTAAAAGTCCAGGAGATGGCATACCTGTTAAGTATCTTCATTTAATTTTAGGGAAAAGAATAATAAGAAATGTAGAAGACGACTATCCCATAGAATGGAGGGATTTTTTTAATGAATAGCAATCTAGAGGCAATACTATTGGCTGGAGGTAGTGGAAGTAGGCTAAAGCCATTTTCACACTATACGTCAAAACATCTTTTACCAATTGATAATGTCCCTATGATTTTTTACCCACTAAAAAATTTGCAATTAATAGGAGTAAAAAAAGTTTTTCTTATAATTAATGAAATTCATAAAGCTCAATGGGATAGTCTAATCAATGCTTATGATTTTGATATGGAAATTGTACCTATTGTCCAAGATCGTCCATTAGGAATTCCAGCAGCCATGAGATGCTGTGAAGATAAAATTAAAGGAGATAATTTCTTGGTAGCTTTAGGTGATAATGTAATTATTGCATCTAATTTCATAAATAATTTTAAACATCATATTGCTAATAAAAATAAAGCAACTATATGCGGTTTTAACGTACCAAAACCGTCTGCATTTGGCGTAGCTGAATTCAATGATCATGGGGAGCTTGCAAGAATTGTCGAAAAGCCCTTAAACCCTCCTTCAACTATTGCTATTGGAGGATTTTATTGTTTCCCATCTAACTCTTTTTCAATTATCAAAGGTTTAGAATATAGCGATAGAGGAGAGCTAGAGATAGCTGACTTAATTAATACATATATTGATGAAGGAATGTGTGATTTAGTTTTATCTAAAGGTCAATCTGATTATTGGATGGATACAGGCACAAATGATTCTTTAGTTAGAGCTACAAACTTTATAAGAGACCTCAAGACGGGAAGTGGGTTAGATATAGCTCAATTCAAGCCAAAAGCTTACTAACCTACTTTGTCCAATCCAATCTCTCAATATAAAAATATGTCACCAGCACTTTTTCTAGATAGAGATGGTGTAATTAATAAAAATTACGGGTATGTCAACAAGGTTGAAGAATTTGATTTCATTGATGGGATTTTTAAATTAACCCAAAATGCGGCTGCAAAAAACTATAAGATAGTAATTATTACCAATCAAGCCGGTATAGGAAGAGGTTATTATTCAGAGGAAGATTTTCATATTTTAACTAAATGGATGAATCTTAAATTTAATGAAAATGGCTCGAGTATTGATAGAGTATACTTTTCTCCATATCATCCAACTGCAGGAATTGGTAAATATTTAAAAGATGATATTTCAAGAAAACCAAATCCAGGAATGATTCTCCAAGCTCAGTCTGAATTAAATATAAATTTGCAAGACTCTATCTTAATTGGCGATAAGCTGACTGATATTGAGGCTGGAATTGCTGCTGGTGTTGGCTTAAATATTTTATTTTCTTCTAAAGAAAATACCTTGAATACTAATTTGCCTTGTAAAAAAATAGACTCCTTGGATCAAGCTAACAAATTTCTTATTTTTAATAGTTAAATCAGTGAAACTTCTTGTTAAAATGATGTTGTTAAGTAATTCGGGATTTAGTTTTAGCATAACTAATATTAATAGCTGTACAAAGCTATAATAGTTTTATTAGCCGGTAAATAAATACAAAAATGGATAATTATAAAAAAGAACATTTCCTAATCTCAGAATCCGCTTCTGTTAAGGAGGCGTTGCTTAAAATAGAACAAAATACCTTAGGCTTTATAATTACTGCAGATAAAAAGTCTAAAGTTCTGGGCTTAGCAACTGATGGCGATATTAGGAGGGCACTGTTATCAGGTATCTCTCTTGAGGATAATATCTGTAAATGCGCAAACCTTAATTTTATTTATGCCATGACAGATACACCCAGAGAGCATTTAATAAAACAACTTGATAATAAAATTCAATTTATTCCTATGCTAGATGATGAGCATCAACTTGTTTCTATTGCTACTAGAGACCATCTTCCTATTCGAGAGGAGGAGCAGGTTTATATAAGATCAAGAGCTCCAGTTCGAGTAAGTTTCGGGGGGGGAGGGTCTGATTTAACTCATTATTTTTCTGAAGAATCAGGTGTTGTAGTAAATGCAGCTATTTCACTTTACAGTCACGCAACCATGCGCGTTAGAGATGATTTAAAAATAAGTATTAGCTCACTTGATCTAAATTTAAATATTAATGGAGTAAATTTAGAAGATATTCTTAAAGACAGCAAAGAGCTCGGTCTTGTAAAGTCTGTATTAAAAGTAGTTTCTCCTAAATTTGGCTTTGATCTTTATCTCCATTCTGATTTTCCAGTTGGCTCAGGCCTAGGTGGGTCGGCGACTTTGAGCGCAGCAGTTCTAGGCTGCTTCAATATGCTACGAAAAGATCAATGGGATAGTCATGAATTAGCAGAGATAGCATTTGTAGCAGAAAGACTCCATCTAGGAATTGCTGGAGGATGGCAGGACCAGTATGCGGCAGTTTTCGGAGGCTTTAACTTTATTGAATTTGGCATGGAACAGAATGTAATTCATCCTATTAGGGTAAATCCTGAAATACTTATGGAGCTTGAGGAGAGCCTAATTTTGTGTGATACAGGTATATCTCATGACTCTGGAAATATTCACGCAGATCAAAAGCAAACAATGAGCTCTAAATTAGTAAAAGCACAAGTAAGAAAAAACGTTGACTTGGCATATAAAATTAAGAATTTTTTACTAAGAGGTAAGCTTGATGAGTTTGGTAAATCGTTGGACACTGCATGGAGGTTGAAGCGAAACTTTAGCGATATGATTTCAAATGAACACATTGATCTAATATATGATGGGGCATTGAAGCATGGAGCCATTGGTGGGAAGCTATTGGGTGCTGGCGGAGGTGGTTTTTTTATTTTTTATGTACCTCCATTTGAAAAACATCGTTTATTGAACTTCTTGACTGCTCAAAATTTAAAAATTCAGCCTTTTAGGTTTGAGCCAGAAGGACTTAAAGCTTGGACTTCAAGAGAAAATAAGAATGTTAAATTATTTAAGGAAATTTAAAATTGAATATATCAAATTTTTTTGTTGGCGGTAGTAAGGTTTTCATTATTGCTGAAATTGGCAATAATCATAATGGCAGTTTCCAAAGAGCAACTCAAATGATTGATGCTGCAAAAAAGGCTGGAGCTGACTGTGTAAAATTTCAGATGAGAAATATGTCATCAGTATATAGAAAGAAAAGTTTATTAAAACAAGGTGAAGACCTTGGAACAGAGTATGTTCTAGATTTACTAGAAAGATTTGAGCTAACATGCGAAGAGCATTTACAAATATCTGAATATTGTTCAAAGAAAGATATCTTGTATATGTGCACGCCTTGGGATTTGGATAGCATTAATACATTAGAAAATTTTAATGTTCCTGCGTATAAGGTAGCTTCTGCAGATCTAACAAATCTTCCATTAATAGCAAGCTTAATTGATACAAAAAAACCTTTAATTTTATCTACAGGAATGAGCTCTTCAGAAGAAATCCAGATTACTGCTAATTTTCTCAATAGCAGAGGTGCTGAATTTGCCTTTCTTCATTGCAACAGCACATATCCAGCTCCATTACATGATATTAATCTGAAGTGGATGAATAAATTAAAAGAAATACATCCCCTGATTGGCTATTCAGGGCATGAGCGAGGCATATCAGTAACGCTTGCATCAGTTGCATTGGGTGCAAAAATAGTAGAGAGGCACTTTACCTTTGATAGAAACATGGAGGGACCAGATCATGCAGCTAGTCTTCAGCAAGAAGAATTTTATGAGTTAGTAAAAGGTATAAGAGAAATAGAAGAGTCACTGGGGGATGGGCTTATAAGAACTGTATCCCAAGGGGAGATGATTAATCGAGAAAACTTAGCTAAAAGTCTTGTAGCTTCTGGCAATATTTCTAGAGGAACCTTAATTCAAGAAAAGCATCTTAAAGTTCTTAGCCCAGGCCAAGGATTGTCAGCTCAATACTATGAAGAGCTTTTAGGTTCTACAATTCAAAGAGACATGGTTGATGAGGATTATTTTTACCCATCTGATTTAAAAAATGGAAGAATAGAACCAAATTTATACAATTTCAAAAGACCTTGGGGGGTTCCAGTTCGATATCATGACTTTAAAGAGTATTCAGATAAAATTAAACCAAATATTTTTGAATTTCATCTTTCATACTCTGATCTTGATTTAAATATTGGAGATTACTTATCTGGAGAGTATGACTGTGGTTTTGTTGTTCATGCTCCTGAGCTATTTTCAGGTAGTAGATTGATGGACTTAGCTTCAAGAGATGAGGATTACAGAGCATTTTCTATAAATGAAACACAAAGAGTCATTGATATAACAAGGCAGCTTAAGAAATATTTTCCTTCAACACTCAGGCCGATGATTGTCGCAAATATTGGTGGTTTTACAATGGATGAATTGCTTCCACAATCTGAAATAAATAGTTATTACGAAAGATTTGAAAAAAGTATTTCTTCTTTAGACATGAATGGCGTTGAATTGATTCCTCAGACTATGGCCCCATTTCCTTGGCATTTTGGAGGACAAAGGTTTCAAAATTTATTTGTTCATGCTGATGAAATTGTAAAATGGTGTAGTAAATTAAATTTACGTATGTGTTTTGATATTTCCCACTCTCAGTTAATGTGCAATCATTTCAATCTTGATTTTTATAATTTTGCAGAAAAAATAGCACCTATTACAGGACATTTACATCTTGGTGATGCCTCGGGGGTTAATGGCGAAGGGTTACAGATAAATGAAGGTGATATAGACTTTGATAAACTTGGTAAAATTCTTCATAATGGTTGCCCTAAAGCTTCTTTTATCCCTGAAATATGGCAAGGGCATAAAAATGGAGGCGAGGGTTTTTGGATTGCGTTAGAGAGATTAAATGGCAAAATATAAGGTATTAAAATATGAGTATTGAATTAATAAAGCAGGAAATCGAGGCTTCGATAAATGTAAAAAATAAGCTTTTATTAGATGTGGAGCTCATGAACCAGATATTGGACACTGCTAAGAAATGCGTTGAATCTTTAAGGAATGGAGGTAAGATTATTTTCTGCGGTAACGGTGGAAGTTTTGCTGATGCTCAGCACTTGTCTGCTGAGTTTACTTCTAGATTCATGTTCAATAGACCTGCTCTTGCATCTATTGCTCTGGGTACAAATAGCTCTTCAATGTCTGCCATAGGTAACGATTATGGATATGAAGATGTCTTTTCTCGTGAGATTGAAGCTCTAGGATCTGATAAGGATATCTTAATTGCAATCTCAACCAGTGGAAATAGTGCAAATGTTATCAAAGCAATAGGAGCTGCAGAAAAATTAAATATTCCTGTATATATCTTAACAGGCAAGACAGGTGGTAAGATTCATTCATTTAAAGGATGTATAAAGATACCTTCAGAAAATACTGCAAGAATTCAAGAATGCCATATTCTTATTGGGCACATAATATGTGGTTTTGTTGAGAAACAAATGTTTGGAAATGAATATTAGATTTTAATTAATGAGAGGTAAATTATATGGGAATTAAATTAAACCTGGGTGCTAGCCCATTATGGAGTATGGAAGGTTGGCATACTCTGGATCATAAACTGACTGAAAATACTGAGACTGCGATAGCTGGAGATGCTTCAGATATAAGACTTCCTGATGAGAGTTGCGATGTAGTTTTTTGCTCACACGTATTTGAACATATTCCTCATAGTAGACTTCCGATGGTTGTTTCTGAGGTTAATAGAATTTTAAAGCCTGGTGGAATATTTAGGATGCTATCACCAAATTTAGAAGTTTTAGCTAAAGCTTATGCAGAAAAAGATGAAGATTTCTGGAAAAAGGCTCTAGATGAAGATGAAAATCTTAGGACTGATCTTGGTTTTGGTGGAATGTTAATGAATTGTTGTGTATCACCAGGACAAGATACCGTTTTAATTGATAGAAACTTAAAAACATTTATTGCAGGATATGCACATTTATATATTTATGATTATGAGATGATGAGTACTATTTTTTCTAAATTAGGTTTTGAGCCACGCAATGCTATGTTTAATGATTCAGAAATTGAAGAAGTGCAAACACCTCTTCATGTTGTCGGTTTGCAGCCTAAATGGCAAAATTTCAATCAAAAATTTTATGCTGATAATAACTTGATTCACAGATTAGTTGATGGAGTATATGAAATTAACTTTACAGTAACTGGTTTTGATAGAGATCCATTAACCTCTCTTATTGTTGAGGGAAAAAAATCTAGTTATGTTAATAAAGAGGAGGCAAATCAAATCTTTAATTTTTCATTACAAAATTATAATAGATACAGTTATTCTCTTCTTAGAGATGAAGCATTTACTGGAAGATTAGATGAGATGGGAATTTCATACCCTAATATCAAAGCTTAATTTAAATTGATATGCATAAAAAGCGGGTTGTTCTAATACTACAAGCAAGAATGGGTTCAAAGCGTCTACCTGGCAAATCTTTGATGGATCTTGCTGGAGCTCCTCTGGTTGGAAGGATGCTTGAGAGAGTAAAGAATTGTAAATTAGTTGATGAAATCATCTTAGCTGTCCCAAATACAAATGAAAATATTCCATTACAAGAATTAGGTAGAGCTTATAAAGTATCTGTTTATGCAGGCTCCGAAGATGATTTGGTAGGTAGGTATTATGAAGCTGCTTTATCTTCAAATGCTGATATTGTTGTTCGATTACCTGCAGACAATGCAACACCACAACCAGAAGAGATAGATAAAATAATTGACTATCATTTAAGCTTGAGCACTGTAGGTTTTTCATCCAATATTTCTGAAATTAATAATTCTGGATATCCTGATGGAATAGGTGCAGAGGTTTTTGATTTTTCTTTATTGGCTGAGATTAATTCAAAAAAAATCTCAAAAAAAAATAGAGAGCATGTTCATTTAAATTTTTTTAATTACGAAACAGGCAAGCCTGCTAACGAGGAATGGTGTCCAGTAAATACTGTAAGCTGTCCAAAAGAGTTCAGGAGACCAGATCTTATTCTTGATATAAATACTCTTGATCAATACGTTTTCATAAAAGAATTATACGAATATCTTTATCCGCGTAACCCTAATTTTAATATTTTGGATATAATTAAATGGTATGACGGTGAGTACAAAAAAAATTAATAATTTAGGAATAGAAATATGAGTGATTCGTTTAGAAAAGTTTTTTTTAACGGTGATTTAGTTCACGAAGCTGAGGCTAAGGTCTCCATATACGATTCTGCTTTAATGTTTGGAGATATGGTCTTTGAAATGACTAGATCTTTTAACAAGGAGCAGTTTGAACTTAGAGCTCATATAGACAGACTATATTCTGGCTGTAAAATTTTACGTATTCCAATTGAAATGACACCTCAAGAAATGGAAGATGCTTGCTATAAGACTATT
>MDTF01010433.1_pt1 | contig 17289 bp, 12 predicted proteins | sample 811191 | NCBI WGS metagenome assembly MDTF01 (sample SAMN05326649, study PRJNA326480) | marine metagenome | isolation source: seawater | place: Southern Ocean | collected 2011 | reverse complement strand
CAATGAAGTAACCGCCGCCGGTTACACCCAAACCTAAACCGACAAAGTTCAACGAAAGAATGTAAAAAGCCACAACGGTGCCACGAATTTGCGGCGGCACCAGTTCCTGAACAGTGGAGAATGTAGGTCCGTAAAAGCAGCCCAATTGAAAATAGCCAGCAAAGATACCGACCATAAAGAATATGGAGGTTGGATCTGCAACGCGATAAGCCAAACCAATTGGTGTCAACACCAACATAATCCAGAACAAGAACATAGGTCTGCCCATGCCAGTTCTACGCAGAAACATGTCACCACCGATGCCACCAAATAAATTGCCTAATATGCCGCCAGTAAACGCCAACCAACCGCTGAGTTCCGCAATTTCAGTGCGGTCAAAGCCGCGCTCTTGAACAAACCACAGTTGCTCAAATACAGCTGCACCAAGAATAAAATGGAAGGCTACGCCGCCGGCAACCGTCATGGCCAGTGCAGGAGAGCGCACTAGTGCGTCCTTCAACGTTGCCAAAATCTCTTTGACGCTGAGTTTTTCTACTGGCGATGCGGCTTCCAATTCGTGGCGTCGCGGTGTTTCTTTCATAAAGAACATGACAATAGCCAGCAATAGTCCAATGCCACCCAGCGCATAAAAACAGCCGCGCCAGCCAAGGATTGGCTCCAGATAGGCCACGACAAACAGGCTAGTTGCCACGCCAATCGGCACGCCCATATAGTAAACACCACTGGCAAAGCCCAGACGCGAAGAGGGAAAGCGGTCTGCTAATAGGGACATGGAGGTAGGTGTCATAATGGATTCACCAACACCAATAAATAGCCGTGGAATAGCCAAACTAACAAAGCCTTTAGCCATACCGGAGATCGCGGTTAAGACGCTCCAGAGAGCCAAGCCAACGGCAATCAGGCGGGTACGGTTTACACGGTCAGCCAAAACGCCCATGGCCAAACCTGCGACTGAGTAAAAGACAATGAAGATCATGCCGGTGAGCCAACCAAACTGAGTATTAGTTAAGCCCAAGTCTGGGACAATCCAGTTGGCAAAACTTGCCAACAACTGACGATCAACAAAGTTCATCACGTTGAGCAACGTGAGGAACATTAAAAACCCATAATCGCGTGCGGATGCACCCTCATTCTCTTCAGTCACTTCCATCCCCCGAGATGATTTGAGAGTAGAGACTAAATTACTTGACCATTTCTATCCAGCAGAATACCGAACACTTTAAGGACGGAAAATTAGAGCAATTTCTCGTAGGTTATTAGATAATTGCAACTTAGTTAAAGAAGAGATTCTAATGCCCCTTCTTCCAACGACTGCAAAGATTCAGGATAGGACTTTCGAATGAAACTTACCGATTGCCACAACTTTCAAGATTTTAGAAAACTGGCTGAACGCAAACTGCCCAGTCCAATCTTCAACTACATAGACGGCGCAGCTGAGGACGAAACTACTTACATTAGAAATACTCAGAGCTTCGAGACATGCGACCTAGTTCCCAACATTTTGCGTGGAGTGGCAGACATAGATACCAGCGTGAAAGTAATGGGGCAAAATCTGGACATACCCATATATTGTTCGCCTACTGCGTTGCAAAGGCTATTTCATCACGAAGGAGAGAATGCAGTCGCCGCCGCTGCAGATAAATATGGCACATTATTTGGCGTTTCTTCTCTCGGAACCGTTAGCTTGCAAGAAATTCGAAAGCAATACCATGGACCGCAGTGCTATCAATTTTATTTCCACAAAGACCGCGGTCTCAATAAAGCTATGCTCGAGAACGCGAAAGAAGTTGGCGTCGATATCATGATGCTGACAGTAGATACGATAACGGGAGGTAACAGGGAGCGTGATCTGCGCACCGGTTTCTCGATTCCATTCAAACTCAGCCTCAAAGGCATGTACCAGTTCGGTATCAAACCTGCTTGGGCAATAAACTATCTGGCGCACGAGAAATTTTCTTTTCCTCAACTAGACGATTTTGTAGACATGTCCGACGCTGTTATGTCTGTAGGAAGCTACTTCACGGAAATGCTGGATCCTGATATGAATTGGGATGACGTTGCAGAGATGGTGGATTTTTGGGACGGGGAATTTTGTCTTAAAGGTGTAATGAGTGTAGAGGATGCTAAAAAAGCTGTAGATATCGGATGTACAGGGATCGTGATCTCCAACCATGGCGGAAGGCAGTTAGACGGAAGTCGTTCCCCCTTTGATCAACTCGGAGAGATCGTCGACGCTGTTGGCGATCAAATCGATGTTATTATGGATAGCGGTATTCAGCGTGGAACTCACGTAATTAAAGCCCTTTCCATGGGTGCCAAAGCAGTGGGCGGAGGAAGATTCTACCTCTACGCACTGGCCGCTGCCGGCCAAGCCGGTGTAGAGCGCGCGCTCGATATCATGCGATCAGAAATAGAACGAGACATGCGTCTCATGGGAGCCAAAAGCATTGAAGACCTCAGCCGAAAAAACCTGCGTTTTCGATAGGTTATTGATTTTTGTTGGCGCCAATGCTGCAAAAACATGCCCGTCAGCAAAGTGATCGCGTGGGGCGCGCAATCTAACTGGCTAAATTGGGAGTAGCCTATTAATCTAGCGAAATACCTGACGCAAAGCTGAAAACTACAAAAGCAATTAAAGCGATTTGCAAAAAAATGAGAAAACATCATGAATGTTGAACATCGTCTCAAAGAATTGGGATTAGTCTTGCCCCAACCCATGGACACAAGACACCTACCCTTTGATCTGGTAAGAATTGACGGCACGCATTTATACCTGTCGGGGCACGTGCCCACCGACATAAACGGCAAAATGAGCGAAGCGCTTGGTAAAGTAGGCGCAGAAATAGACCCCGAACAAGCTAACCAAATTGCCCGCCAAGTAGGCCTGGGACTCATCGCCAGCATTAAGGCTAGTATTGGCAATTTAGATCGTGTTGTCAGTTGGCTGCGGGTTTTTGGTATGGTCAATACCGCTCCTGGCTTTAATCAACTGCCAGGGGTTATTAATGGCTGCTCTAATCTTATTTTGGAGGTCTTTGGACCAGAGATTGGCGCCCACAGCCGCTCTGCTGTAGGCATGGCCGAGCTACCATTTAATGTACCTGTCGAAATAGAAGCAGAGGTCAGAATTAAATTATGAATTATCAAATCGTCAATGCACGCATTGTTAATGAAGGCACTATTACCGAAGGTAATGTGGTTATAGAAGGCGAGCGCATAAAGGGCATTAACGTTCCCGCGCCAGAGAATTGCGAAACCATAGACGCCAAAGGCGCATACTTGTTACCAGGTATGATCGACGACCAAGTGCATTTTCGCGAACCCGGCTTAGAGCACAAAGGCACCATAGCGACAGAGTCAGCCGCTGCGGTTGCGGGTGGCATTACCAGCTATATGGAAATGCCTAACTGTGACCCGCTGACTATTTCTCAAGCGGCGCTCATAGACAAACGCGACAGAGCCTCTAAATGCTCGGCATCGAACTATGGCTTCTATCTGGGCGCCACAAACGACAACTTAGAAGCTGTAAAGAGCGTGGACACCAGCCTGACCTGTGGCGTAAAGATTTTTATGGGCGCAAGCACCGGCAATATGTTGGTGGACAATACCGCCACGCTCGAGGGTATTTTTGCAGCCACCTCGTTATTGGTTGCCACCCACTGTGAAAGCACGCCTATGATTTTGGAGGCCGAGGCCGCAGCCACGGCTAAATGGGGCGAAGACATCCCCTTTTCTGAGCACCCAAATATCCGTTCTGTGGAAGCTTGTTACGCGTCCAGTTCCCTCGCCGTAGGATTAGCAAGAAAGCACGGTACGAAGCTACATGTACTGCACTTGACTACCGCCAAAGAACTAGAACTATTTGACAAGGGTCCAATTGAAGGTAAGCGTATTACCGCAGAAGCTTGTGTGCATCACCTGTTCTTTAACTCGGATGACTACGCTGAAAAAGGCGCGCTGATCAAATGTAACCCTGCAATTAAAACACCAACGGACCAAGCCGCACTGCTTAAAGCGGTTGCTGAAGATCGTATTGATGTTATTGCAACGGACCACGCCCCACATACTTGGGAAGAAAAAGGTCGTAAGTATTCAACAGCGCCTGCGGGACTGCCATTAGTACAGCACGCGGTTATTTCTCTTTTGGATAGAGTCACTGACGGCACTTTTAGCATTGAACAAATAGTGCATAAAACAGCTCATGCGCCAGCCATTTTGTACCAGGTTGCAGAGCGAGGGTTTATCCGCGAAGGCTACTTCGCAGACTTGATATTGGTCTCGTCAGACAGCGAGCATGTAGAAATACCTATTTTAAGCAAGTGCGGCTGGAGCCCATTTGAAGGGCATAAATTCAGCCACCGCATTGATAAAACTTGGGTGAACGGTCACCTTCGTTATTCCGATGACTGCGTGCAACCCGGACCCTTTGGTCAAGCGCTGACTTATCAACGATAAGACCAGCTGGAAGAGTAGCCAGAAGAGCACGGATTCGCAGCAAAAGCGAATCCTGTAGCGTTGCCGTAAAATATTGATCGAAATAGATAGGCAATAGATAAGCTATACTTCAGAAGCAAAGAAACTAAAAACCATATGCGCTTTCCGTGTAATGAGAAAATGTAGAGGTAAGCGGACAAATGAAAAAGTTTTTAATTAGCTTAAGCGTCTTGGTCGTAGTGCTGGTCGTCCTTGGCTTTTTTTACCGCGGCCCCTTAATGATGGCGGTGGGATTTTATTACATAGCGCCTGGACACAATTTTTCCGAACTAGAGCCTGCAACTGCACCGGACTACACAGACAGTGCAAATTGGGCCGCATTACCCACTCGCGAAGACTCCGCCGATGTCATACCCACTGGAATGTCTTTAGATGAAAATTCTAGGGTAAAGGTAGACGTTTTCTTTGTGCATCCAACAACTTACATCTCTCCTAGCAATTGGAACCAACCGCTGGATAATGAACGTGCAAATGAAATCACCGATTCATGGGTTATGCGCGATCAGGCCAGCGTCTTCAATGGCTGCTGCGCGGTTTATGCTCCGCGCTATCGTCAAGCCACCTTGTACAGCTTTGTGGACACAAGCGAAGTTAAAAATGGCGAGCAGGCATTAGAGTTGGCGTATAGCGATGTTCGAACTGCATTCAGGTACTTTATTGAAAACAACAATGAAGGGCGGCCCTTTATTTTAGCCGCGCACAGCCAAGGCTCATTTCACTCGGACAGGCTGATTAAAGAGGAAATTGTCGGCACTGAACTGGCCCAACGAATGGTTGCAGCCTACCCTATAGGGTTCTCCATAGACGGCAGCAATGGTTTAGATATATGCAGCCAGCCAGAGCAAATCCGCTGCCAGGTTTCTTGGAACACCAATACTAAAAACGCTGATGTGATTTTAGGTAACCTGGGCGATATTTGTGTAAACCCGCTAACCTGGCAAACTGCTGAAGATCGGGCGACATTCGAAAAAAACCTCGGAGGTGTAGTATTTACGGCTGGTGGCGAAATTGAACCCGGCGTTACCGACGCAAAATGTAGTAACGGCCAATTGATTATCTCGGAGGTAAAATCAGACAAATATACGCTGATGGCATTTGGACCAGGAAATTACCACGTATACGACTACAGCTTGTTCCACATGAACCTACGTGAAAATATAGATCAACGAGTAGCCGCATACATGAGTCAGTAAGCTAATTCTAAACAGCTAATAGCCAACCAAGAATATATCGATAACAAACTGCACGATTCTCAGATCTTCTGCCAAGTTATTGATAAGTAACTGTGGGTTCAAATGAGTCTGCAAAACGCAGTCATTTTTGCAGCAGAAGTCAGCTATTTACTCCCCTCGCCGAAAAACCTGCTCGCCGCTAATCCAAGTCTCCAGCACTTGTATTGCGCCTAACTGTTCTGGAGCAACAGCAAGCGGGTTTTTGTCTAACACCAAAAAGTCGGCGAACTTGCCAACCTCTAAACTGCCTACCTCATGATCTGAGTGACACTGCCAAGCGGCATCAATAGTCACAGCTCGGAGAGCAGCAGCTGCAGGCACACGTTCTTCTGGCGACAACAGTTGATCTGATCGCCACATGGTCCTAGTCACAGCATTTTCCATGCAACGCAACGGATTCATTTCGGTTACGGGGTCATCCGAATGGATAGTCCAACGGATACCCAAATCCTCACAAGTGCCGGTACGGTCTAGTTTTGCTGCTTTCTCTGGGCCAAATATATCTTCCACAAATGCTTTACCCCAATAATGCACATGCCCAATTAGGAAGCTAGGAGACAATCCTAGCTCGGCCATTTTTTCGATTTGGTCATCATGCAATATGCTGCAATGTTCAATACGGCAACGCTGCGCAGCTGGGTCTAAACCTTTGGCCTTGGCTTTGCTGAACGCGTCTAACACGCGATCAATGGCCGCATCGCCATTGGCATGCACGCACACCGCCCAACCTTCACGCAGCCGCTTTTCAACGGCCTCATCTAATTCATCTTTTTCTATGTAAGCCATACCTTTGGCGTCAGAGCCAATAAAGGCCTCTCGCTGCAAACCGGTGCGACCTTGATTTGATCCATCAGCAACTATTTTCCAACCTGTGCGACGCACCCATTCATCGCCTTCGCCCCAAGTTAAGCCGATTTCGTCCCAGCGCTTTGCCGCAGCTTGAGAAACACAATAGCGAAAACGCGCGGTCATGCGACCACTGTCGTGGAGACTTTGATATAGATCAAGTTCCTTAGGACCTTGGAACATACCGGTACCTTGATCGCACAGCGTAGTAATGCCCACCTCGTTAGCAGAATTAAATACGCTTAGGCAGGCTTCGGCTAAATTTTGTTCTTTTAGCTTGATATTATGGCGCACGACCAAAGCCATTGCTGGGCCAGCTTTAAGTACACCGTTAGGCTTGCCATCTGCGTCGCGCCCTAACTCCGAGCCCGGTGGATCTGGAGTGTTTTCATCTAGTCCCGCCAAATTAATTGCAACGCTGTTGCAATAACCTAAATGCAGCGATGCGTTATACACGAATACCGGATGGTCAGTACTTACTTCGTCGAGCATTTGCCGGGTCAAATAGTCTGGGCCTTGTTGCAGAGATGGATCAAATTGGCGCCCAACCACCCATTCGCCCTGCGGCGTATTGGCCGCATCTTTACTCAACTGTTGCAAGGCTTCAGCAGCCGTGTCGAACTTATTTGGCCCAACATTGGAAAAACTATGCAGCATAGCTAAGGGCGGTAAGTGCATGTGTGGTTCGACAAATCCGGGCACCACAATTTTACCTTTAAGGTCTAGCCGCTTAAGGCCATTGTTTTCTTCTGGCACATCGACTTGCATGCCCACCCAATGAATTTTGCCGTCTAACAAGATCATGGTATCTGCATTAGGCCGGTTAGCATCCATAGTGATGATATGCGCGTTGGTCACCAACGTTGGCCTGCTTACTTGACGTTGACCTGGTGGCAGCCCCTTGGCGTGTTCGCTGAGATCAGTATTTGTTAGTCGTAACGTTTCAGAAAATACATTGGCACAACATGGACAGGCAAAAGGATCGGCGCTGTGTTTACGTGGCACCAATGACTCTGGCATTTGCAACTCTGTTAAAGCATCAACACTTTGATCATCAAACATTTTCTTTCCCCATTTCTTTAACCATCTCTTTTTTGCAATTACTGCGAGAAGTAAAACGACACACATAAACTGCATGTATAAAAAAGGCCCAACGCTAAACGTTGAGCCTTTCTATATTTTACGGGTAACTAAAGCCAATTAGTTGCAACCTAAATGCCTAAGATTCTTCAATTTTCTTAGGCTCTTTCAACTAGGATCTCAACGAAGGCAATTGATAGCCTTTTGCGTCCAAGTCCGCTCTGACTACTTTTTTGTCCATTTTACCCGTAGACGTTAATGGAATAGCGTCTATATAGAGCACTTCGTCTGGCAACTGCCATTTAGCAAAAGCAGTTTCGCAATGTGCTAGCACTTGCTCTTGGGTAACTTCTTTACCCGGTTCTACGACGATTAGCGCAACTGGTCGCTCATCCCACTTAGGGTGGGGTCGCGCCACGACACAGGCTTGAGCAACACCCGGCACGCCGACAATGTGGTTTTCTAAATCAACTGACGAGATCCACTCACCACCACTCTTAACAAGATCTTTTGAGCGATCAGAGATGATCAAATATTCTTCGGAATCTATTTTGCCAACATCGCCCGTAATCAACCAACCGTCATGGAACTTATCCGGCTGCGGATTATTAAAGTATTCAGAACAAATCCATGGTCCGCGAACCAAAATTTCGCCGACACTTTCGCCATCGTGCGGCACACGATTAAAGTCTTCGTCGAAAATATCTAGCTCAATGCCGGGCATCAGTTGGCCTGCCTTGGCAACGTTTGCAAATTGCTCATCTTCGGTCAAAGACAGCTGTGAACGTTTCATCACTCGGCGAGACAACGTGGCTAACGGAGAGGTTTCTGTCATACCCCACCCTTGAATCATTTCAACATCTAACTCATCCCAGAACCAACGAATAAGCGAAGGTGGAGGCGAACTACCTCCACAGGTGAGTCTTGAGAGTGAGGACAAATCATACTTGCTAGGATCGGCTTCATATAAAGCTTTTACGCCCTGCCAAATAGTCGGCACGCCGGCTGACAACGTGACTTGTTCGCTGGTCATCAGGTCTATCAACCTAGCTGGGTCCATAAACCGGTGAGGCATGACTTGCTTACAGCCCAACATCAGCGCAGACCAAGGAATGCCCCAACCCATGGCATGGAACATAGGCACAATGCCACAAACTGTATCAGTACCTGACAGGCCCATCGAGTCAGTTAGGCATTGGGTCATGGTGTGCAAATACTGAGAGCGATGTTCGTATTCAACGCCCTTGGGGTTACCTGTTGTGCCACTGGTGTAGCACAAGCCCATGGGCGAGTTTTCATCAATCTGAGGCCACTCGTAATGGGTCGGCTGGCCTGCAATAAAGTCTTCGTAGTCAACCGGGTTAGGCAGGTCTGTGGTCCAGCCTTCGAAGCCTTCTTCAGTTGCAATAATGACCTGACGTACCGTAGGCATACGGTCTTTCAATTTTTCAAGTAACGGCAAAATGTCTGCATCAACAATAATCACCAAGTCTTCAGCATGATTAATAATGTAGTCCAAATCGTTTTCACCCAAACGTACATTCAAGGTATGCAACACCGCGCCCATGCCTGCACAGGCATGATAGGCCTCTAAGTGGCGAGAGCCATTCCACATAAATGTCCCCACGCGATCGCCAACCTTAATGCCTGCTGCGGCTAAAGCATGTGCCAATTGGTGCGCACGATCTCGAGTTTGCTTGTAGGTCTGACGGCGAACGCCAGTTTCGGTCATGGTGACGATTTCTTCGTTTGGCGCAACTTTGGCGCCTCGATCTAAGATATTCGACATTAATAATGGTGTGTGTTGCATTGCCATAGTGGCACTCTCCTCCCAAGGATCAGATCAATCGGTGATAAGTTCGGCGTCCATACCCGCTATACCTCCATCAATGGTTTGAGCACTGATGAGAAGTTGTCTACCCACACTTAGTTAAGCTATCTAGGTGTTCAGGTGTTGTATGTTTTTTCGCTCGTGCTCCTGCGCGTACATATTTACTCGTACTTTTCGCTCTTACTGAGAGTCTATCACCCAATATTACCACCCGGTATAAACTCACACCTCATTTTTAAAGACAGACCAAACTTTTAGCGAGGCCGCTACTGGAGACGATTGCGGGAACTAAGGAGCGGGTAAATATAAAGGTGCGGCTGCAGGTTTAGGTTTTGATCGAAAAGTCAGCTTTTGAACGCATGACCGGCATTGTTTTCACGTTAAAAAATACCGCTTTGGGAATAGTGCACAGATAGCCTAGGATAAGACTTGGGGAAAGACTGGCAATACAGAATCCGCTTCCTTAGCTCGGCCACGTGGCGCCGTGAGAGAGCTAAAGAAGTATGAGGGGGAAACATTTCTAAAGAACCGCATCAGGCCGAGCCGATAAATTTATACCCACCCGCCTCAGGAAATAAACTTACACCGCATAAAACCGGACCCTTCGGCGTTTACTACGGCTGGGTCATTGTGATGGTTGCTGGAACCTTAAGCTTTTTGGGCACCGGATTTTATTCCTACTCCAGAGGCATTTTCCTCCCCTCTTTAGCAGAAACCCTAGATAACGGCGAACGTTTCAATATTTCTATGGGCTTTTCGCTGGCAGCTGTGACAGGCGCTTTGGTTGCACCTTATATTGGCAAAATTCTAGATAGCGGCTCTCCGCGCAAGGTCATGCTCATTGGCATTTTAATTATGACCGCCGCCTATTTGTCTCTGGCTAACGTGGGGACCTTACTGCAGTACTACCTGGTCGTTTCCATTGGTATGGGTCTTGGCATAGCTTGTATGGGTGGCCTATCTTGGCACCGCTCGGTCATCAGCTGGTTTGATCATTGGCGTGGCCGCGCCATTGCGTTTTCAGTTTTGGGTGCGTCACTAGCAGGCATTATGATGCCGCCCTTGGTCACTACTCTTGTTGCAGAATATGGCTGGCGCACCACGTATGTCATTTTTGCTGGCACTACTGCCTTTGCGCTCTTTCCAGTAGTGTTTCTTTACATGAAAGATAATCCATCGGAAGTAGGCGATGTGCGCGATGGCCACAGCTACGTGAATGCCAACCCGTTAGAGATGGTCGAGATTATTGAAGATAGCCGAGAATGGACCATTGGCGAAATGTATAAAAGCCACGCTTTTTGGAGCATTGGCATTATGTTCGGCGCTATGACCTGCGTTTTCTCCGCTGTGATGCTGCATCTATTTGGTCACCTTACCGATATTGGGCTACAAGAAAGCACTGCTGCCCTAATTCTATCTTGCATTGGTTTGTTCGCAGCAATTGGCAAACCCGCAGTAGGCTGGCTGTCTGACTCCTTGGGTGCACGCATCAGTATATGGCTGGCGCTGATATGCCAAGGCTCTGCCTTACTCATTTTTAGTGCAGCCTCGGGCGCCCTATTGTCATTTGCAGCAGCTTGCCTTTACGGCTTTGGTCTTTCAGGTATGTCGCCTCTGCGCACTTTTTCAATTTCCACAGCAATTGGCAGCAAATCCTTCGGCGCAGCAACAGGCGCTATCCGCTTTATAGAACTGCCATTTATATTGTGCGCGTCGCCCATTGCCGGGCTCATTTATGACACCACCGGCAGCTACAAAATGGCTTTTCTAATACTCTCCGGTCTCATGCTAGCAGCTTGCTTTGGGCCCTTTTTTATCAGCGATGGCGGCAAAAGAGGACGCAACAAACGTATGCAGGAATTGGCGGGGTAAGGCCACGCCAAATGCATCAACTGGGATCGGGTATACCTACAATTACGCCAGCATCATTGAGCTCTTGAATCTGCTCTGGGCTGTAACCTAGCTCAGTCAAAAGCTCTGTGTTGTGTTCACCCAACCCAGGCGCAGGCCGTTGGATATTGGAAGGCGTTTTATCAAACAATGCCGCGGGGCGTGGTTGGCGAATGCGGCCAGCTATTGGGTGGTCAGATTCGTGAATTAAATCATTGGCAACAATTTGTGGGTGAGTGATTACTTCTTCACGACTCAACACCGGCGCACAGGGCACGCCTTCAGTGTCTAATCGCTCTAACCAATAAGCGGACGTATTTGTAGCGAGTACATCTCCCGTCATGGTAAGACGAGCAGTGACATTTACCGCTCGGTCGTTAATGGTTAAAAACCGTTCATCATCCAACCATTCCAAATGACCTAATGCGGTACACATACCCTTCCATTCAATATTGCTCATGGCGCCGGCGGTAATGTAGCCATCTTGAGTGGCAAAAATTAAGTCAGGTGAGAGCTGTGCGCGAGCGGACTTCACCTCTTTGCCCACCAAGGTGAATCCGGACATGCCCTCTGGCCATAGATAAGCAATCATGGTGTCTAACATAGCCAGCTTTATGTGTTGGCCTTCGCCAGAGCGCTCCCTGGAAAACAGCGCTGCGGTAATGGCTTGCGCTGCCGTGAGGGCAGTGGTTTTATCCGGAATAATAGTGCGAATCATTTTTGGCCTACCGGTTTCACCATCTGCTTGAATGGAGGCGAGACCTGACAATGCCTGGATTACCGGGTCATATACCCTTTGATGAGAGAACGGGCCTTTATCCCCAAAGCCACTGATAGACACATAAATAATGTCTAATTTTAGTTGGCGTACCGCGTCTTCACCAAAGCCCATGCGTTCAATGGTGCCTGGACGAAAGTTTTGAACCAATACGTCTGCTGTTTTGACTAGGTCTCGCAATATCTGCACACCTGCGGCAGTTTTTAGATCTACGGCTATCGCGCGCTTGGAACGATTAGAAGAAATAAATGTAGAAGTAATACCCGCTCTGTTAGGTCCTGCGCCACGCACAAGATCACCCGAGAGTGACTCGACTTTTATGACATCTGCACCCTGATCCGCCAACATCATGGTGGCAACCGGCCCTGAAATCATTGAGGTTAAATCGATTATACGGACGCCTGTAAGGGGCCCTGTAGGTTTTTTTATTGTTGTCATTTTTCCTACCTTTAATTTACTTGAGGCTCGCGTCCATTGGAGAACCTTTGACCTTTCGCTATTCTCCAACTTTACGGGTAGAGCTTCTTTACGCTAGAGCTTTTCACCCAATGGCTTTTGCGGCAAAAGCCTTGGCCCACTTATAGTCGGCTTTGCCGTTGGCGCCTCGGCGCACCTCTGGTGCAGGTAATATTTGTCTGGGTATTTTGTAGCCGGACAAATGTTCTGTAGTAAAGGTTATTAACTCTTCTGCGGTGAGCTGGCTGCCCTCACGAAAAGAGGTCACAGCGACTATACGCTCGCCGAAACGCTCATCCGGGACGCCCACAACTAGGCAATCTACTACTTCAGTGTGACGCTTTACGGCTTCTTCTACTTCTTCGGGGAAAACCTTTTCACCGCCAGTATTGATACAGGCGCTGCCCCGGCCCAACAGGATAATAGAGCCGTCGGCCTCTACCGTTGCATAATCTCCTGGGAAGCTATAGCGCACTCCGTCCACCTCACGAAAGGTTGCAGCCGATTTTTCTTCGTCTTTGTAATAGCCCAATGGGACGAAAGCTGAGGTGGCAATTTTACCCATCTCGCCAGACCCTGCTTCTACAAAACGGCCATCGTCAGTGATCACTCGAACGCCTTCATTTAACTCAAATTTCGCTGTGCCCTTCACATCTTCCCGGGTTGTCGCCGAGCTGCCCATGCCACCTTCGGATGATCCCATAATGTCCGCCAACACCATATCGTGATGGCGCAGCAATCCTTCCTTTATTTCTTGGCTCCACATCACCCCACTGGAGGCAATTTGCTTCAATGTGGATAAATCATAGGGGGTACCGCGTTTTTCAGCTGCATCTAGAGCCGAAAGAATTGGCCGAGCGAATGCGTCCCCCACAATCACCACATCTGAAACTCGATATTCTTCGACTTGGCCCAGCAAAAGGTCAGGATCTAGACCCAACTTAGAAGTAGTGACTACGGTGCCGCCCAATAGCATGGGCAAGAAACTGCCCAACCACACGCCTGTGCCGTGCATCAACGGACAAGCAGGCAAACTTACCGGAGGCGCTTCAACTTGCTCAAGAAAGCCCAAATATTCCGACATATTTTTTGGCGGTGTGAGACCTCGGCCAGCCGCGCCCATGCCTATAAGAAATTCTGCAAACGCACCAACTGGATACATTACGCCTTTGGGCATACCGGTAGTGCCTCCAGTGTAAAGCATATATACGCCCTCTGGATCTTGGGCAACTCTAGGCGCTGGTTTGTTTTGCCGAATGGCGCGCTCATAATCTTCGGCACCCTTAAGGAGCGCTTCGGTGCCATCATCTACCTGCACGAACAACTTTACATTCGGCAAGCGATCTTTAATTTCCCAAATGCGCATGGCATAAGACGATTGGAAAAAGATGACCTCGGAGTCGCTGTTGTCCAGTAAGTAAACCAGTTCATCCGTCTTGTAGCGATAATTGACATTGATGGGGCACCCTCCCACTTTAAAAATAGCGAACTGAGCCTCTTGGTACTCATTGCGGTTGTGCATATAAAGAGCAGCTTTTGCGCCAGGCCCAACACCATAAGCACCTAGCAGTGCGGCTATAGATGCGGCGCGCTGCTCGAACTCGCGCCAACTGGTATAACGTCCATCAGCAATAGTAGCTGTGCGATTAGGATAGCCATCGCTAAGCGCCTCCCAAGCAGATGCAAAATGAAAATCCATACCCTCTCCTGTTCAGCCTCTATGCTGCAAATTAGTTAGATTTACTGTAAAAAATTTCCCCTCGGAACGTTTGTGTCAGCCTGAGGCTAGGGTAAAATCTCTAATACAGTCAAGAATACTGTCTGAATTGTCGGCAAAGGTCCACGCTGAGGTTGTGGTGTTTGCGCAGGTATTAGCAAAGCCCTTCCAGTTTAGATTAAAAAAAACACGAGGCCAGGGCAGCGTCTTTTACAATTTCGCAGACAGCGCCCCAGAAGTTTTCAGCAATTTCACGGTCAACCTCATGCCGCTTAACTTAGTAGAAATCTGCACTGGCAAGTAACCCAACGACGGCGCAAGCCAATAGGTCACCTTTCGATGCACACTGCCTTTAGAAAATTCGAATGGCTCTGACTCTGCCTTAATGACAGTAATAGTCTGGCCCGCAACAGACATTTGGGTACTGGACTGATCTACTAAAAAGCTATATCGGCCAATAGTGTCGTCGACATAACTCAAAGGAATACTCAGCTGAACATTCTTTTTTTTAGGTGTCGCGCTTTTTGCCAAGCCACAGGCCAGCGCTGCGAATTGGCTGAGCTTGTCTACATAGATTGCATCATCCAAGGGCAACGTTATGATCTGACGCTGGGCATCTGGCGTTTTTGGCCCTTGAGTTAACCCTTGATAATGAATTTTCTTTTCCGGCCAATCAAACACTACTGCATCATCAAAACGCCACCCAGGGCTAAAGCCTCTGTTCTGATAACTTTGTAGGCGATAGTCGCAGTTGGACAAGAGAAAAACTGACTCATGGTTATTCGTTGCCAAGAAGTGCTTAATCTGACTTTTTGCGGTGAGCTGGTGACCATCCCACAGAACCTCAACTTTAGCTTTCAAACCGACAGGCAAACCTAACAAGTAGACTCCGTATTCCCAGCTACCTGCCATTGCCTTAGCAATAATTTGACCTTGATCTTTTACTGATAATTTTTCTTCATCTCTTTTCACTGACTTATAGCCGGTCAAATGCAAATTCGCAGCTTGCAGGTGAAAGAATGGCAGCAATAAAAGGAGCACAAAAATCATTGGGAGAAAATTCCGGCTACTCTTCAGGTTAGGGCTTTGCGAACAAGACGTTGCGCGCCAAATTTCAGTCGTTGTCACTTTTGGGAGCGGTATCTTGATTTTGGGTTTTGCTAGGCAACTGAATTGCATGACCGGGCTGCTCAATCTCTAGTGGAGACCCGTCGGGTATCGCGTCTTGCCATTGTTTAAAACTTTCAAGCTCTGAACTCAACTGAGCAATGACATAACTTATTACCGCTGCGTCGTCGATAAATCCCCAGCCGAACAAAAAGTCAGGCACACCATCGAGCGGCACAACAAAATAAATAACGGCACCGGCAACACTGGCAATAGCTTGTGGAGCGATATCACGATAGTCGCCGGCAATATAGGCTTTAAGCAAATCAATCAGAAGGCTAAGCTGTTCGCCTACCGCTTTGATTTTTTCGCTACCGCTGCCATTGAGCTTTTTTGCTGCTTGCACTACCAACCGTTTAAGCCCTTTTGGATTGCTCAGCAGTCGCGCTCCCCGTCGCAGATAAGCGCCAAAACCAGTAGGTACATTTTGGCTCATAGCTAAAAATCTACCTCGTTCGTAGGAGCTAACTGTTTTGTCTTGCTGGGTTTAGTTGCCTTCCAGTGAAATGAAGAGGGGAATATTGTTTCGTTGTCATCAGCAAACGAAAGTGCCCAGCGTACAAAAATTTCACTTTGTGTCTCTTTAGACAAGCTTTCTATCCCTTGCGTATAAACTCGCGCGCCTAATATATCTTCCCTATGAGTCATCAACGCCCGAGCATAATTCTTACTGAACTCCGGATGACCCTGAATGGTTATGACCTGATTGTTCATGGTGAATCCGGCCATAGGACAAAAGTCATTGCTGGCAAATAGTTGAGCATCTTCCGGCAGCTGCTGAACCTGGTCCTTATGACTAGAAAGCAAGCTGAGGTCTTGGGCGCCCCCATTCATCCAAGAACGGTTTTCCACTTGGCTTGTGTGTATACCTACGGCCCAACCACCGACTGCCGGAGCCACACGGCCACCAAAAAAATGCGCTATCAATTGATGTCCAAAACAAATGCCAAAGAGCTTCTTCTGCTTGTTTAAGGCACTGGCTATAAATTGGGCTAACTCAAAGATCCACGGTTCGTCGTCATAAACGCTTAGACGACTGCCGGTGACAATATAAGCATCACACTCAACCACCTCAGGTATAGCCTCTTGTACAACATAATTGGTGAACGTAATCTGCGGGTCTTGCTCGAGGAACAGGTCCATAAACATGCCCGGATAATCTCCGTACGCCGGTTGAAAGCGCTCTAATACCGAATCGGTTTGTAAAATGCCGATATGTAAACTCATCAAATAATCTCGAAATAACGTTCTAGCTGCCAACTGTTTAGATTGCGCTGATATTCACGCACTTCCCAACGGCGACTCATAACAAAGTGCTCTACAAATTCGTCACCCAGATAACTTCTAGCAACCGTTGATGTCTCCAGGGCCTTGGCGGCATCAGCAAGGTTAGTAGAAAACTTGGCTGCTTCTGGCAAAGTATCCTCCATATCATAGGCGTTACCAGTGACTGGTTGGCCCGGATCTAGATTTTGACGAATACCTTCTAAAGCTGCGCTAAGCATGGCAGCTGCGGCAAGGTAAGGATTGCCATCGGCACCACCCACCCGGCATTCAATGCGCTGACTACCACTATCGCCTGGAATAACTCTAATGGCCGTTGTACGATTTTCAATACCCCAAGTGGCCGCAGTCGGCGCCCAAGCACCCTTAACCAAGCGCGTGTAACTATTAATGGTGGGGGCCAGTAGCGAAAGGAATTCAGGCAAATATCGCTGCAGGCCAGCTACGGCCTGCCGCTGCAATAATGACATGCCCCGCTCCCCATTAGGGTCAAAGAATGGGTTGACTCCCTGGT
>MDTF01018504.1_pt1 | contig 17290 bp, 23 predicted proteins | sample 811191 | NCBI WGS metagenome assembly MDTF01 (sample SAMN05326649, study PRJNA326480) | marine metagenome | isolation source: seawater | place: Southern Ocean | collected 2011 | reverse complement strand
TTTATCTAATTTTTTTTTTAAATCTTTATTTTGAAAAATATACATAAGATTTTTATTTTTTTCTTCGAAATTTAAAAAATTTATAATTTTTTTTTTATCTTCAAAAAATAAATTTATTTTTTTACATGGCCAAAAAAAATTTTTATTATTAAGATTTAAATTACTTTTAATATATTGATAATTACTTTCTGATATAGCTGTTGTTCTATTGTCTAATTTTTTTTTTTTTTTATTATTACAGTAAAGGTCAATTTTTACATTTTCTTTACTTAAGATTATTGCTGCAGTTAACCCAGCTAAACCATCTCCTATTATACAAATTTTTTGATCATTCATGTTTAAAAATTTAATCAATTTAATATTAATGATACAAAGTAAACTAAACGATTCGTTAAATAAATAATGATTTATAAAAATTTTATTAATTTTTTAAAAAACCGAACTATTGAGCTAATCGGTTTAATTCTTGTTTTTTTTGCTGTTTTATTGGGTGTTTCCTTTTTTTCATACAACCCGAATGACCCTACTCTTATATATGGATTGAACGATATCAAGATTAACAACCTTTTAGGTCTATATGGAGGCATTATTGCTGATTTTCTTCTACAAAGTTTTGGCTTAACTTCATTTCTTGTTTTAATAACTATAATATCTTGGGGTACAAGCTTAATATTTAAAAAAAAAATTAAAAAAATTGAATTTAAAATTTTTTATTTAATTTTGTATGTTATTTTTAGCTGTATTTTTGTTTACGTAACTTACAATAATTCTTTTTGGTTGATTGACAATGGAAATTCAGGATTTGTCGGTCAGATTTTATACACTCGAATTACAAATATTCTTCCTTTCATTAATAACGAATATACCCTTTTTGTTCTTATAGTTTTAACTACAGTTTTCTTTGTATTAGCTTCTAATTTTAATTTCACATTTTTTTTATTTTTTATTAAAAAAATTTTTAAGAAAAATAAAACTATAAGTAATCAATTAGAAAAAGATGGTGAAGAATTGACTGATCGTGAATCAATAATGGGAAAAAATCAACAAACTTTTTCTTTTGAAAAAATAGCCAGCATAAATGAATCATCTGTCAAACAAGATAATTTTAAAACCTTTAAACTTCCCTCGTTAGACTTGTTAGAAAAAAATCCATCTAAAATTAATTTATTGGATCACACAAAAAATAGGCCAGAGGGGTCATTTATAGAAAAAATACTATTAGATTTTGGTATCGATGGAAAAATAACAAAAATTAATAATGGACCTGTAGTTAGCTTATACGAATTTGAACCTGCTCCTGGCGTTAAAGTTGCTAAAATTATTAATTTGTCAGATGATCTTGCTCGAAATACTAGTTCTACATCCGCACGTGTTTCAACAATACCTGGGAAAAATACTGTTGGGATAGAAATTCCAAATGAATCTCGAGAAAGTGTTTACCTAAAAGAAATAGCTGGTAGCGAAAAATTTCATAGAAAAGACATCAAACTTCCTATCGCGATAGGAAAAAGTATATCGGGCCATGCCATTGTCGGCGACTTAACTTCTATGCCACACCTATTGATAGCTGGCACAACCGGATCTGGTAAATCTGTTTGTATTAATACAATTATTGTATCTCTTCTTTACAGGTTGACCCCAGATCTTTGTAAATTTATTTTAATAGATCCAAAAATGTTAGAACTTTCTGCTTACGAGGGAATTCCACATTTACTAAGTCCTGTTATTACAGACTCTAAAAAAGCAGCATCAGCCTTAGGTTGGACGGTTAGGGAAATGAATAACCGTTATAAATTGATGAGTAAAGATGGAGTGAGGAATATTGATGGCTATAATGCAAAACATAAACTTAAAATGCCATATATTGTTGTGGTTGTTGATGAAATGTCAGACCTGATGCTTGTAGCTGGCAAAGAAATAGAAAATTATATTCAAAAACTTTCACAAATGGCAAGAGCCGCAGGTATTCATATCATAATGGCGACACAAAGACCTAGTGTCGATGTTATTACAGGAACAATAAAAGCAAACTTTCCTACAAGAATATCTTTTAGAGTAAGTTCTAAAATTGATAGCAGAACAATATTAGGTGAACAAGGTGCTGAACAACTTTTAGGCAATGGAGATATGTTGTTTATGTCCTCAGCAAATAGGATAGTTAGAATTCACGGTCCTTATGTTTCTGAAAAAGAAATAGAAAAAATTACTAATGTTTTAAGAGCTCAAGGTGAGCCTGATTATATTGATGAGATTACAGTTAATCAAAAAGATAGTAGTTCAGATTATGCATCAGGGGAGGATACTGACGAGCTTTATAATCAAGCTCTTGATATTATAAAATCTGAAGGAAAAGCTTCAACTAGTTTCTTACAAAGAAAATTACAAATTGGATACAACAGGGCAGCTAGAATTATTGATATGATGGAAGAGAAGGGCATTGTAAGTAAAGCAAACCACGTGGGCAAGAGAGAGGTTTTATAACTCGTGTTACTAAAAATTTTAATAATAATAATTTTTTTTTTTAGTTTTACCTTAAATATACAGGCCGATGAAAAACAATTAATTATTGATAAATTAATACAGACTAAAAATTTTACTTTTAATTTTGAACAAATCACAAACAAAGGTGTAGAAGCTGGGTATTGTTTGTTTGTGTTCGATAATAAACTTAAATGTAAATATGAGGGTAAATTACAAAAAGAAATTATAGTTAATAATAAAACGTTGGTGGTTTTAAAAAAAAAATATAATAAAATTTACTTTTATCCTATTTCAAAATCTTTATTCTCAAATATCTTAAATAAAAATAACCTAATTAAAGTAATTCAAGAATCAGTTCTGACAGTAAATAATAATATAGAATTACTTTATTTGGATAAAAAAAATAAAAAAATAAAAATTTTTTTTGGAATTAACAATTATGAGCTTATGGGTTGGTTAATAGAGGATAAATTACAAAATGAAATTTTTTTTTCCTTAAAAATTGATAACATAAATACAGAAATTGACGCTAAAAATTTTAAAATTCCTACTGCTAACTAAAAAGTGAAATTTACTTCTTCTTCTTTAAATATTTTTAATCCCTTAGATATATAGTTATTTAAAGCGTGCTTATGGTCTAAACTACAAGTATGCACCCACAGTCTTTCAATGTCACGGCTAAATGTATTTTGAATAATATAATTTAATAAACAAGATCCTAATTTCTTACCTTGATATTCTTTTAGAATACCCATTTGTATTAATTCTATTTCATTTTTATTTTTATGAAACTCTTGTTCGTAAAAACCTACAAGATTGTCATTTATTTTCATGATACCAGTTTCTAAGTTTTTATTATTTATATACTTTTCCCATTCCTTATCTGACCATAAAAGTCTATCTCTCCAAAAATGGTCTCTTCCTATTTGACGGTAAAAAAACTTATTTAAATTAATATCTTTTTTAGTCTCTTGGAAAATTTCAATATTTTTTGGTAGAATAATTAATTGTTGTGGTTTTTTATCTTTTTTGATTTCTAAAAAAAATCTTTGAACTTTGGGCATCTAATATGATCAAACAACCATTTTACCGATTTCTTCACCACCAAAAATATGGTGATGGAGGTGAGGTACTTCTTGTCCTCCGTTTTGTCCTATGTTGGTAAGTACGCGATAGCCCTTTTCATCACTAGAAATTTTCAACATCTTAACTATATAAGTAATAGATTTACTTAATTCTACTATCTCTTTCTCAGAAGCTTCTGCGTTGAAATGATCTAGATTAACATATTCTCCTTTAGGTATTATTAAAATATGTGTTTTCTTTTGGGGGTTGATATCGTGAAAAGATAAAACATATTTATTTTCATAAACTTTGTCACAAGGTATCTCACCTCTTAATATTTTAGCAAAAATATTATTTTTATCATATTTCATTTTGTTCTATTCTTTTTTTCTTCATGCCCAGATTGATTTTTTCTTCTTTCAAGTTCTTGTATGACGTCGGTAAACTTAACACCTCTAGATTCAAGGGTGACTAACAGGTGATAAATTACATCAGCTGATTCATAGACAATATTGCTATTGTTTTTTATTGCCTCAGAAAATTCCTCGCTTTCTTCTTTGAACTTGTTCAAGCATTCGCTAAACCCTTTTGATAGCAAAAAAGAAGTATATGATTTCTGTGAATCTTCCGTTTTCCTTGATTTGATAGTTTTTGCAAGTTCTAATAAAAAATTACTCATTACCTGAGTCTAACTGGAACATCTTTGGAAGCCAAATATTCTTTTGCTTGTTGGATGGTGTGTTTTCCATAGTGGAATATAGATGCTGCTAAAACTGCACTTGCTCCTCCCTTTTTTATTCCTTCGTATAGGTGTTCTAGATGTCCCACACCTCCAGAGGCAATAACTGGAATGCTTACTTTGCTCGTTACGCTTTTTATTAATTCTATGTCGTAACCACTTTTTGTTCCATCTTTATCCATTGAAGTTAAAAGAATCTCTCCTGCTCCGTTTTGCTCTGCTCGTATTGCAAAATCAACTGCATTTATTCCAGTCTTGTTTCTCCCTCCATGCGTAAATATCTCCCATTTATTTTCTGAAACTTTTTTCGCATCAACAGCTATAACCATACATTGTGTTCCGAATTTTCTTGAGGCTTCTTTCACAAAGTTGATATCATTAACTGCTGCTGAATTTATTGATACTTTGTCTGCACCGGCTAAAAGTAAATCCGTTATATTTTGAATTGATTTTATTCCACCACCAACTGTCAGTGGAACAAAACACTTTTCTGCAGTTTTGTTTACTATGTCTATCATGATGTTTCTTTTTTCGTTAGTAGCTGTGATATCTAAAAAACAAATTTCATCGGCTCCACATTTGTCATAGTATTCTGCTTGCTCTACAGGATCTCCTGCATCCTTTAAATCAACAAAATTAATACCTTTAACTACTCTTCCATTATTGACATCAAGACAAGGTATAATTCGATTTTTTAACATTAATTAATTTTACTTAATTCATCTAATTTTATTCTGTTTTCATAAATTGCTTTGCCTACTATTATTCCTTCAATTTTTTTATCGTCAGTAATAATTTTTTTAATATCATTTATGGAACTTATACCTCCTGATATTATCACTGGGACATTATAGCTATCAGCTATTTTGTAACTACTTTCAAAATTTGGTCCTTTGTTTGTGCCGTCTTTATCGATGTCAGTATAAATCAATCTGGATATGCCGTAATCTTTAACTGTATTTAAAAAATCAAATATATTTATATTTGTTTGATCTTTCCAACCAGAAATTGCAATATTATTTTTTCTTGCATCTAACGACAATGCAATATTCCCGGAATACTTTCTGCAACAAGTTTCTAAAAAAGATTTATTTTTAATAGCTGCTGTCCCTAAAATAACTTTATCAGAACCTATGTCCAATAATTTAGCAATACTATCCTCTGACCGTATTCCTCCTCCAATTTCTACTTTAAAATTAAACTTCTTAACAATTTCTTTTATAACTCCTAGATTAATCAAGCTCCCCTCTAACGCACCGTCTAGATCAATAATATGCAAGTATTTAAAACCTGCATTACTAAAAATTTCTGCTTGATTGATTGGATTTTCGTTATAAATTTTTTCACTCTTGAAATCACCTTTTGTTAGTCTTACACACTTACCATTTTTCAAATCTATTGCTGGGAAAATTTTCATATTTTTAAAAAATTACTAAGTATCTTTATGCCTGTGTTTTGGCTTTTTTCTGGATGAAATTGTGAACCGTAAATATTTTCATGGCTCACAGCAGCTACTATGTCTTTGCCATAGTTTGTAAAAAGACAAATTACTTCTTTATCTTTTGGTACAAATTCATAGCTATGAATAAAATAAGCGTGATTTTTATTATTAACATTCTTAAAGACTTCTGAAGTTTTTTTTATATCTAACTCGTTCCATCCCATGTGTGGTATTTTTAAATTTGCTGTTACAGGTTTTATTTTGACAACATCCCCCTTTATCCAGTTAAGTCCTAGCGTTTCTTCTTCCTCATAGCCAGTGGTTGCAAAAATTTGCATTCCTGCACAAATACCATAGATTGGTTTTTTTTTATTAACTACACTTTCATTTAATTCTTCTTCTAAGCCATTGATCTTTTTAATCCCCTCTCGACATGCTTTAAAAGATCCTTGTCCAGGCAAAACTAATTTGTCTGCTTTCTTGATATCAATAAGGTCTGAACTAATTTTAACGGAATAATTTAAATTATTTTCTAAGTTGGCTTTTTCTATCGATTTTGCAATTGACCTCAAGTTACCAACGCCGTAATCAATAACTGTAAGTAACATTTGCTTTAAATTTTGCCTTTTGTTGAGGGAATTGATGACTTAATTCTTTTATCTATTTCAAAAGCATCTTTTAATGATCTGGCTAGGCCTTTAAAACAAGACTCAATTTTGTGATGACTATTCTCTCCATAGATATTTTCTATGTGTAGAGTTATGCCGGCCGATTGTGAAAAAGCTTGGAACCATTCCTTAAACAACTCTGTGTCCATTTCTCCTAATTTTTCAACTTTTAAATTTACTTTCCAAATTAGGTAAGGCCTATTGGAAACGTCTATAGCAACACGCGTTAGTGTTTCGTCCATTGGTATTAATGCATGAGCGTACCTTTTTATTCCCTTGCGGGTACCCGCTGCTTTACTAATAGCTTCACCGATAGCTATACCTGTGTCTTCGGTCGTATGGTGTAAGTCGATATGGGTGTCTCCTTTGGCTTTTACTGAGATGTCAATTAAAGAATGTTTGGAAAGCTGTTCTAACATGTGATCTAGGAAGCCTATGCCAGTGTCAATTTTATATTTACCTTTGCCATCAATATTAACATCAACGGCAATACTTGTTTCTTTGGTTTTTCTGGAAATTTTTGCTTTTCTATTCATAAGTTAAAGAAATTATATTTAATGATATATAGAGAAATTTTGATTTTATCAATAAACGCAAGTTGGCTATTGAACAATTAAAATTAGTTGCCACATACTATATGTATGAATACTGGTGAAAAATGGCACGGAACTACGATCGTTTTGCTTAGAAAGAATAATGAAACTGTAGTTGCGGGAGATGGGCAAGTTAGTCTTGGCAACACTGTATTAAAAAGTAATGCTAAGAAAGTTAGAAAGATTGATAAGCGCGGTGTTATAGCAGGTTTCGCCGGATCTACATCTGACGCTCTAACTTTATTTGAAAGACTGGAAGCTAAACTTGAAAAGCATGCTGGTAATCTTCCGAGAGCAGCAGTTGAACTTGCAAAAGATTGGAGAACAGACAAGTACTTAAGAAGATTGGAAGCTTTGATGGCTGTTGCAGACAAAGAAAATAGTTTTATTATATCTGGTACTGGTGATGTTTTAGAACCAGAAGATAATATTATTGCGATAGGATCTGGCGGTAACTATGCTTTAGCTGCAGCGAAAGTTTTAATTAAAAACGATCTGTCTGCAGAAGAAGTTGCACGACAAGCCATAAAAATAGCCTCAGAAATTTGTGTTTTTACAAATAACAATATTACAGTGGAAAAAGTTTAAAATGGTTGACACAACTAAGGTTACAAATCTAAATTTAGTTAAAGAAGCAAAAAAAAAAGAAAATTCTACAGTAAGCTCTCTATCCCCAAGAGAGATTGTTTCTGAGCTAGACAGATATGTTATTGGTCAAACAAATGCAAAAAAAGCGGTATCTGTTGCTCTGCGTAATAGGTGGAGGAGACAAGCCCTCGACCCACAAATGCGTGAAGAAGTTTTACCAAAAAATATTTTAATGATTGGGCCAACAGGAGTTGGTAAAACAGAAATTTCTAGAAGACTTTCAAAGTTAGCAGAAGCTCCTTTTATTAAAGTAGAAGCAACAAGATTCACAGAAGTTGGATATGTTGGAAGGGATGTGGAACAAATCATCAGAGATCTGATTGAAATAGCTATAGCTTTAGAAAAAGAGAAAAGGAGAAAAGAAGTTTTTGTTAAAGCTCAGTTATTAGCAGAAGAAAAAGTTTTAGATGCTCTAGTGGGAAATAAAGCAAGCGTAGCTACTAAAGAAAGTTTTAGAAAAAGACTCAGAGGTGGAGATTTAGATACCAACAAAATAGAGATAGAGGTAAATGAAAGCCCTTCTAATATGCAAGGTTTTGAAATTCCAGGTATGTCTGGCGCTAATATTGGAATGATTAATATCTCTGAAATACTTGGAAAATCAATGGCACAAAAACCAAAAAAAAAGAAAATGACAGTGAAAGAATCCCATGAGATCTTAATTACTCAAGAGTCCGATAATTTAATTGAACAAGACAAAATTATAAGTGCAGCGAAAAAAGCAACGGAAGATAATGGCATAGTCTTTTTAGATGAAATTGACAAAATTTCAGCACGTGGTGATCGCTCTGGTGGTGATGTATCTAGAGAAGGAGTCCAAAGAGATCTATTACCTTTAATCGAAGGCACAACAGTTAATACAAAACATGGGCCCATTAAAACAGATCATATATTATTTATTGCTTCAGGAGCTTTCCAACTTGCAAAACCATCGGACTTACTGCCTGAACTTCAAGGACGACTACCCATAAGGGTCGAGTTAAATGCTCTCACAGAAAATGATTTTAAAAGAATTCTAAAAGAGCCAGATAATAGTTTAATCAAACAATACGTTGCTTTGCTAAAAACAGAGAATGTTCATTTAGAATTTACCGATGATGGTATTGATACTTTGGCAAGAGTGTCAGCAGAAGTAAATGCATCAGTAGAAAATATAGGCGCAAGAAGACTACACACCTTGTTAGAAAAAGTTTTAGATGAAATTAGTTTTTCAGCTTCTGATCGTTCTGGTGAAAAAATTATTATTGACAAAAAATATATTGAAAAAAATCTTGGTGAGTTAACAAAAGATACAGATTTAAGTAAGTTTATTTTATAACTTTTTTAGCTTAACAATAATAGCTCCTTCACCGCCGTCATTGATATGTGCTTGCTCAATTGAAGTTATTTTATCAAATAGTTCTTTTTGAGATTTAATATATTCTGGAACAGCATATTTTAATTTACTCAGTTCTTTAGATACATAAGTATTCTTATCTATATTTGAGTGTAAACCCTTGCCAGTTATAAATAAAATTTCTTTATAATTATTAGTCTGGCAATAAATTATTAGGTCTCTTACTTTTATATTAGCCTCCGTCAAAGTAAAACCGTGTAAATCAAAACGATACCTCTCATTTCGACTTGATGACTTTTTGATTTCTAATTCTTTATCGAAAATATCTTTTGGATTTTTTAGATATTCTTTCCAGACATTTTTTTCTTCGTCAGAAAGATCATCTTTTTTTTTCACTTACTAATGATTTCAGCCAGGAACCAATTTGGGTTTTTGCTTAGAGCACTTTTTGAGAATTTCCAATGATCAGTTACTGTTTTAATTTTGTCAGGATCACCTTCTATGATTGTTTCATTTTTATCTTTTTTAACTGAAATAATTTCACAAACAATTTTAACTGTAGAAAAAAATTCATTTTTTATTCTTTCAAATTTTTCAATCTTGGTTTCTTTAAAACTGATAAAAGTAAGTTCTGATTTTATATTTTCTTTGTTTCTATGATCTATCGCTTGTTCAAAATTATTAAAAATATTTTTTGTTAGAAGTTTTCTAAGCTCTTCTTTTTCACCCTTGGCGAATGAAGTTAAAATGCTTTCATAGGCAATTTCAGCTCCTTTTAAGAATTGTTTTTTTTCACTATCTTCTAAACTATCTTTTATAATCGACTCATTTTTTGCCTGAGGCTTAAATTGGCTATAATTTTTTTCTTCAAAAACAGTAATATTTTTACCTTCATGACCAGTTTTTTTACCTAAAATACTTCGCAAACGTAAAATGATAAACCCAGCAATCGCTGCTAATAAAATTATGTCAATAAATCCCAAATTATTACTCATTATTTGATAATCATACATTAATAATATAATTTTGTAAGACGCAAATGAACTCAGTTTTATTACTAATTATCAGTTTACCCATTCTAGAAATTGTGGTCATGATCAAAGTTGGTCAACAACTTGGGACTTTTAATACAATTTTAATAATATTTTTGACCGCAGTTGTAGGAATCTACTATGCAAAAGTAGAGGGCCTAAACACTATTAAGTCTGGAATGATTAATCTATATAAAAATAAAATTCCATTCTATGAAATCTTATCTGGTGCATCAATAGCTATAGCAGCGATGTTACTTATTATACCTGGATTTATTTCTGACACGATTGGGTTCTTGTTTCTTGTTCCGTTTACTAGGAAAATAATAATAACATCATGGCTTAAAAATAAATACAAAAACAAATCGCAAAATGAAACAGATGTTTTAGAAGCTGATATAATTGAGGAAAAAAAAGAAAAAGATGAATTATAAAATAATAGCTAAGTATATCAAAGATTTAAGATTTGAAATACCTAACCCAAAAACTTTCTTTTTATTAGAAAAAAATATTTCAAATTATAAAATTAATATTGATATAAGAAGTAATCAATTTAAAGACCAGGTTATCGAAGTCGAAACAACTCTTTCACTTACTCCGAATACAAATGACTTTGATAAAATAAATACTAAAATAATTTTTTCTACGCTTATTGAAGTTGACGGAGAACTAAATGACAAAAAATCCTTGGAAGAAATTATTTTAATTAAAATTCCTAATAAAGTATATCCTGAAATTAGAGCTTTATTTATTTTGCTATTTGAAAAATCTGGATTTAATAAAATTAAAATTGATGAAGATATTGATTTTAAAAAACTTTACTTGAAAAAAACTATTCAGTAATAATTCTTCTTGAGCTCTTTTTTTAAAAAAATTTTATGTGCTTCTAGTTCTTCACTTGTTGGTTTGATTACTACTTTACAATAATTTCTTTGAACGTTAGTTCTGTTTTCTAAATTAATTTCTGAGCTTTCATTGGAGAAAATAAGTTTGGGTTCTTTTTCATCTAATAAATTAATATAAACTTCTCTTAAAAGTTCACAATCCAACAAAGCATTATGTTTAACTCTTCTTGATAAATCTATATTAAATCTTCTACAGAGCGCGTCTAATGAATTAGACATGCCCGGAAATTTCCCTCTTGCTACCTCAAGACTATCAACAACATTTTCTCTTTTAATTTCTTTTTTTTTTACCAATTTTAGTTGATAATTTAGAAAGCCAAGATCAAAGGATGCATTGTGGATTATTATTTTTTTATCTTTTATAAATACTAAAAATTCATCCACAATATTATCAAAAGTTTCTTTATCTTTTAAAAAGTCAGTTGAAAAACCATGAATTTTAAATGCTCCATCCGGGACATCTCTTTGGGGGTTTAATATCTTGTGAAAAATTTTATTGGTAGGTGTCAGGTTGCTGGTCTCGATACAGGCGATTTCTACTATCCTGTGACTGTCATTAACTGAGAGTCCTGTTGTCTCAGTGTCTAGAAAAATTTCACTCATAGTTTTTCATTAAATTCCTAACGTTTTTCTTTAAAACCGCTAAAGAATCGTTGTTGTCAATTGTATGGTTACATAAAAATTTTTTTCGGTTAGGAGGTAACTGTTTTTTGTCCAATAAAGTGAACAATTTTTTATTACCTCTTTTTTTTAGGTACCTTTTTACTCTTAAATTCTTTTTCGTATGGACAAAGATTAATTTATCAAAATATCTATTTAATTTACTCTCTATCAACAAAGGTATTTCTAGAAATAACATTTTATTCTTCTTCTTTAAGAAACTTAACATTTCTTTTCTAACAAAAGGGTGAATAACAGATTCTAGTTTATGGAGGTTGTTACTGTTTTTTAAAATTAATTTAATTTGATCTTTCACATTATGAGTATCTTTTAACTTGAATTTTTTTATTAGAATCTTAGTAAATATTTTTTTCCTGTACAATTTTGCAACAATCTTATCGGCACTAAACAGCGGGTATTTTTTTCCTGCCATTAACTGAGCAACTGTAGTTTTCCCTGACGCTATTGATCCTGTGATCCCTATAATTTTCATTTTAAATTGTGTATTATTGTTTTTTTTAATTCTTCATCTACACTTGGACTAATTTTGTTCCACAAGAAAAAGGATTTCTGGGCTTGATAAAGAAACATTTCTAAACCGTTAAATGTTTTAATTTTATTTTCTTTAAAATTTTTTAACATTGGTGTTTCTAGGGGATTATAAACAACATCATAATAAATCAATTCTTTTTTAAATTTTTTAATTATTTGTTCAAAATTGTTTCCGTTCTTCATGCCTAAAGAAGTTGTGTTGATAATGATATCAATGTCATTAGATTTATTAAGAATACTTTCCCATAAAACAATCTCAATAAAAGGAAATTTATCTTTTATGTTTTTCGCTTTTTCAATTGTCCTATTGCTTAAAAATATTTTTTTAATATTTTTTTTTGCCAAGGAATAAATCACTGAAGGCGTAACACCGCCCGCTCCAAGTATCAAAACACTTTTTTCTTGTATATCCTCATTTTTTAATTTTTTGATAAAAGAATACTCAAATCCATAAACGTCTGTGTTTTCTCCAACGATTTTGTTCTCATTGTTTAAATACACGGTGTTTACAGAGGATGTTTCCTTCGCATCATTTATAATTATATCTAAGAAGGGAATAACTGCTTGTTTATAGGGTGTAGTAACGTTTATCCCTTGCAATTCTTTATTTCTAATTTTATTTATAATTTCATTAATTTTATCTAACTCAATCTCAATTAAAGAATAAGTTGCGTTAATGTTGTGCTTCTTAAACCAAAAATTATGTAGCAAAGGTGAAAGCGAGTGTGCTAATGGCTTGCCAATAATACCATAAAAGTTTTTAATCATGTTATGATTTTAATATAATCTATTATTTGTTTAATGGGCAGACCCATGATTGAATCTTTATCGCCTTTAATGGATTCGAAGAGTTCCAATCCACCTGCTTCTATTTGATAAACACCATAAGCCAACAAAGTATCTGTCTTAATTTTTTTTAAATAGCTGGCAAGTTCGTTGTCAGAAAGGGTTTTCATTTTTAGTTCGGATTGATCGGTATAGTTCCACACCATTGCCCCATTTTTTGAAAAACAAACAGAAGTTATTAAATAATGAACTGATCCATTAAGTTTTTTTAAAATCTGTAAAGCTTCTTTTCTTGTTCTAGGCTTATTAATTAACTCTTCATTTAGACTTACAACGCTATCAGCTCCTAACACCATTTTGTCTGGATGCTTAATGCTGATTTTTGTTGATTTTAATTCTGCTAAATTTTTTGATATTAATACTGGATTAGCCCCTACAGCTAACAACGAGTCTTTAACTTGATCTTCATCCACATTAGAGGGCACAACAATGTATTTAAAATTATTTTGATCTAATATTTTTTTTCTAACCTCACTTTTAGACGCTAAGATTATTTCCATTTTTTTTCTCCTTTTTTATATCAAAAATCTTTATAATTGTAGCAGCTGTTTCTTCAACAGATTTTCTAGTAACGTCAACCACTGGCCAACTATACTTCTTAAAAAGTTTTTTTGATTTTTCAACTTCTTCTGATACAAAATTTAAATTGGAATAGTTAGGAATGTTAATTTCCTTCATAATTTCTAGTCTGTTGCTTCTAATGTCAGATAAACGATTTGCGTCAACAACTAGCCCGACAACGCATAAGCTTTTAAGATTCTCTTTTAAAAGATTGGGTAATTCTTGCCCCCCTATAAGGGGAATGTTTAAGGTTTTGTATCCTTTGTTAGCTAAATAAATTGCTGTAGGGGTTTTACTTGTGCGACTAACACCTAATAAAATGATATCTGCATTTTTAATGTCTTTCACGTTCATGCCATCATCATGCGACATAGTAAATTGTAGTGCCTCAATTCTTTTATAATAGTCTTCATCTAAAATATGTTGGGCGCTCGGCGTGTGGTTTGGTTTTTGTTTAATTAACTTTGAAAAATTTATTATTAAACCCCCTAATATACCAAAACATGGTATATTTTTTTTTTTACAAGTTTCTACAATGTAATTTTCAATTTTTGTTTCTACTACTGTGTATAAAATTATTACATTTTCTTTTTTTTCACATTCATTTATAATTTTATTAATTTGTTGCTCTGTTCTAATAAAAACATACTCCTTTTTTTCGTAAATAAACTTTGGGAATTGTGATTTTAGCGCAAGAAATATTCTATCTATTGTTTCTCCCGTGGAATCTGAAATTAAGTTAATTTGGTATTTATGTCCCATATGTAATTCTGTTAATAACCTTATTATAACTTGTTGTTATACATTTGAGATTTTTAATTAGAAAACTTTTTCACAATAATTAACAGTTTTTTAACATTTTGTTGATTGTTAATAAGATGTGATTCTTTTTATTAACGATTTAATTAATTAAATTTTGATTACCTGGGCTATTTTTTTTGTTTGCTTTGGGGACAAAATGTTTAAAATTATGTATAAATAGTTATTTCACCAACTAACAAGGCCTACAACAAATAATATACTTTTATAAATATTATTATATTAATGACTAAACTAACAAACTGTATATTAAATAAAGATAGTTCTTGTGTCCCAATTTGGTTTATGAGACAAGCAGGTAGATACCTTCCTGAGTTTAAAAAAATTAGATCAGCAAATACAGATTTTATTAAATTATGTTTAAATAGTAATTTAAGTTCAGAGATTACTTTACAACCTTTAAAAAGATTTAATTTAAGCGCAGCAATCATCTTTTCGGATATTTTAATGATTCCTTTTGGATTGGGGCAAGAAGTAAAATTTGTAAAAGACAAAGGTCCAATATTATCCAAATTTAATTTAGAATATTTTTTAAAAAATAATATAAATGAATTTATTACAAAACTTAATCCTGTTTATGAAGCTATTCAGCAAACTAGAACAAATTTATCGAAAGAAAAATCTTTAATTTCATTTATAGGTGCACCGTGGACTCTTGCTGTTTATATGTTCGGCTTAAAAAAAAATAAAAATGAAATCGATTTAGATGAACTTAAAAAGCTGGAATCAGATTTTAAGATAGTTTTTAATAAACTTAATGATTATTTATGTGCGCATATAGAAAGACAAATAGATGCCGGGGCTGATACTATACAAATATTTGATTCATGGGCTGGCTTAATACCGCATGAAAAATTATTTGACTACTGTTATGAGCCAAATAAAAAAATCGTTGATTTTTGTAAAAAAAAAAAACATACCCGTGATTTGTTTCCCGAAAGGAATAAAAAAAAATTATTTAAATTTTGCTAATATTGTAAAACCAGATTGTTTAAGTCTAGATTATGAAATAGACCCCGTTTGGGCAAAAGACAATCTGAGCAGCTTCTGCTTGCAAGGAGGAATGGATCCTAAAATTTTATTCAAAGATGAAGTTGAGATATTCAAAGAAATAGATAGATATTTAAATATTTTTAAAGACCACCCATATATTTTTAATCTTGGTCACGGTCTTTTGCCAGAAACAAACCCAGAAGTTTTACTGAGAGTTGTAGAAAGAGTTAATAAATCTAAATGAAAAAGGCAGTTATATTGTTTAATTTAGGGGGACCAGACAGCCCCAGCGCAGTTCAGCCTTTCTTATTTAATTTATTTAATGATCCGGCAATAATTAGTTTGCCAGGAATATTAAGATATCCTCTTGCTAAATTTATTTCGAAAAGAAGAACTCCTGTTGCGCAAGCAATATACGCCGAAATGGGTGGTAAATCTCCAATTTTGGAAGAAACCCAAAGTCAAGCTAATGCGATAGAAAAAATTTTAAAACCTGAAGACGATGAATATAAATGTTTTATTGTAATGCGGTGCTGGAACCCAAGAGCAAAAGATGTTGTTAAACAAGTTAAAGAATTTAATCCACAACAAATTATTTTACTTCCGCTATACCCACAATTTTCAAATGCCACGTCAGGTTCTTCAATAAAAGAGTGGTCAGATGTTTGTAAACAAGAAAAATTTAACATTGAAACTAAAATCATTTGCTGTTATCCCACCGAAAAAAATTTTATTTTATCATACGCTAACTTAATTAAAGAAAAAATTGACACAAACAACTTAAAGAATATTACTTTAATTTTTTCCGCACACGGGTTGCCAGAAAATAAAATTAAGCAGGGAGATCCCTATCAATGGCAAGTTGAAAATACAGTTAACCATCTAGTAGAAAAATTGGCAATTAAAAATTTAAATTATATTTTAAGCTACCAAAGCCGTGTGGGACCATTGAAATGGATTGGACCATCTACAGAAATAATTATTAAAGAAGAGGCAATCAAAAAGAAAAATATAGTCGTTGTCCCAGTTGCTTTTGTTTCAGAACATTCTGAAACGTTAGTAGAATTAGATATTGAATACAAGAAACTAGCAGATGAAAATGGGTGTAAATCCTATATTCGTGTTCCCGCAGTAACCGTAAACAAAGATTTTATTAATTCCTTAAAATCCAGCATACTTATAGCTAGTAGGGGGAATCGCTTTACTTCATCTATAAAATGTTTAGATAAATTTAAAAAATGCCCAAGAATTCAAAATATATAGACAATGAATTATTATCTTTTATTTAAATCACTTCATTTAATCTCAACATTTTCCTGGATGGCAGGTCTTCTTTATTTACCTAGATTATTTGTTTATCACGCAGAAACAATTAATAACGAGGAAAAAAAAGAAACTTTTAAAATAATGGAAAAAAGACTTTACTTCTACATCATGAACCCAGCTATGGCTTTGTCTTGGATTTTTGGTATTCTATTAATACATATTATAGGCCCAGAAAATTTTTCCCATTTATGGCTGCAATTAAAGTTAATAATGGTATTACTTTTGACCACATATCACTTTTTCCTTTTGTATTGCCTTAAAAGTTTTAACGAATCTAATAGTAAATATTCCCCTAAATTTTATAGAATAATAAATGAAGTACCCACTTTGCTTTTGATCGGTATTATATTTATTGTAGTTTTTAAACCATTATAAAGCTTGAAAATTCTACAGAAACCACATAGAATATAATTCATACCTCAACAACAAAACAATCACATGAACCTATTAGAACTTAAAAAACGAAATCCTGCGGAACTTATTATACAAGCTGAAAAACTTGGGATTGAAAACCCAAGCACATTAAGAAAACAGGAAATACTTTTCGCTATTTTAAAAAAACTTGCAGAAAAAAATGAACAAATTACTGGGCAAGGCGTTCTAGAACTTTTGCCCGACGGTTTTGG
>MDTF01001784.1_pt1 | contig 17292 bp, 22 predicted proteins | sample 811191 | NCBI WGS metagenome assembly MDTF01 (sample SAMN05326649, study PRJNA326480) | marine metagenome | isolation source: seawater | place: Southern Ocean | collected 2011 | reverse complement strand
GTGTCCTAACCGATAGACGATGGGACCTAATTTTTTTGCTATTTAATAACAGAAATATCATCAATAATAAACTCTACATTTTTTTGGCCACGCCACTCATTAAGACTTAATTTGCCTACAATGTTGAATTGTTTAATATTTTTTTTTAATAAATAGGACCCCAGGACTGTTTCTACGGTATTAAAGCTTACGGCTTTCAAGGTAGTTGCATCAGAGCCTAGTAAAATCGTTTTAATATGTTTTTCTCCCACAATTTTTGAATTCAGTATTTTTACATCTTTAATCACGAATCGTGGCTCAGGGTTACCAGAACCAAAAGGTGCCAGTGAATTAATTTTTTCAAAAAATTCAAGATTAACAGCCGACGGGGCAATCTCAGAATCAAAATAATAGTTTTTTTTTTCTTCTAAATTCATATTCACGGATCTAAACTTTCTAAATACAAATTCTTTGAAATCACTAATTTTATTCATATTAATAGTGAATCCAGCAGCCATTTTATGTCCACCTCCTTTTTCCAGTAAATTATTTTGTACTGCTCCAATAATTGTGGAGCCTATATCAAACCCATGAATAGATCTTCCCGACCCCTTGCCGACTCCGTTTGTTGAAGAAATTATAATAGCAGGTTTATTAAATTTTTCTTTAACTCTAGCTGCAATAATACCAATAATTCCTTCATGCCAATTTTCACCATGAAGAATAATCACTGGATCTAAATTATTCTTATAATCTGTATTTAAAATTTTATTTAGTAATTCATATTCTAAAATTTGTCTTTCTTTATTATAATTATTCAAATCTGCAGCTAGCATAAATGCATTTTTTGGACTTTTATTTAATAATAAATTTGCTCCGTGCGTAGACTTTCCTACTCTACCACCGGCATTAATTCTTGGACCTAAAACATATCCTAAATGATAGGGAGTTATAGTGCTTTCAATATTGCATACTTCTATTAATGTTTTTAATCCTAAATTATTTTTTCTTTTTAAAATTTTAAGACCTTGGTGAACTATTGCTCGATTTAAACCAACTAATGGCACAACGTCACAAACAGTACCTAAAGAAACAAGATCTAATATATTCATTAAATTTGGCTCTATAATTGAATTTTGCGAAAACCAATTTTGATCTCTCAATCTTTTATTTAAAGCTATCAAAAACATAAAACAAACACCTGCAGCACAAAGATAATTTAATTCTGACCTATCATCAAATCTATTGGGGTTAACTATAGAGTGAGCAGCAGGTAGTTTAATTTCAGACTGGTGATGATCAAGTATAATAACATCAATGTTATTTTTTTTTGCAAAATTAATAGGCTCAAATGAAAGTGTGCCACAATCAACAGTGAAAATTAAATCTACACCTAGATTTAAAAATTCTGTAAAAGCTTTTTCATTGGGACCAAATCCCTCTGTTTTTCTGTCAGGTATATAAAATTCAAAAGGTACACCTAATAGTTCAAAATATTTACCCAAGATAGCTGTAGAAGTTGCGCCATCTACATCATAGTCTCCAAAAATTCCTATCTTTTTTTTGCTAATAATAGATTTTTCTGTTCTTTCTATTGCAGTATCCATATCTTTTAAAATATAGGGATTTGGCAAAATATTTTTAATTGAAGGATTTAAAAAAAATTTAATTTCTTCTTTTTTTATTTTTCTTATAGAAAGGAGTTTAGCAACAATTTCATCTAAAAAATAATTAGTTTTAAAAAATTCTATTTCTTCAGAGCTAAATTCTTTAGGAATCCAATTCTTTTCACTTACAGAAAGTGAATTCATTTTTTGTATGTGTTAGTAATTTTTTTATTTATTTTTTGGCTTTTGTGTAAAACTAAAGATGTTACTTCAAATTTATCATCAAAATTTTTAATCCCTTCGGCTAAATCACCGTTAGTTACGCCGCTTGCACAAAAGATAACGTCTCCTTTAACCATTTCATCGATGTTATATTTTTTATTAAGATCTTTAACACCAAGTTGTTTTGCTCTTTTCATTTCATTTTCGTTTAAAACTAATCTTCCTTGTATTTGAGCTCCAAAACAAGAAAGAGCAGCAGCTGTGATAACGCCTTCTGGACCACCCCCAGTACTTATGTAAATATCATTTTTTGGACTATCACCTATTACAGTCAAAGCACCTGCAATATCACCATCTGTAATGTAGTTTATATTCACATTTAACTTGTCAAGTATTTTTGTAATATGATTGTGTCTAGGTCTTTTTAATACACAGGCGTTTAACTCAGATGGTTTTATATTTTTGGCTTCAGAAAGTAAATTGATATTTTTTTCAATACTATTATCTAAATCCAATAAATTTTTTGGCAATCCTGATCCGATTACAATTTTTTCCATGTAAGTGTCCGGAGCAGATAGAAGACAACCTTTTTTTGCCACAGCTAAAACAGAAAAAGCATTGGGCAAATTCTTGGCTGTAAAATTAGTGCCTTCCAGTGGATCTACTGCTATATCAAATTCTGGTCCATTTTTTGTTCCAACTTTCTCACCTATATGAAGCATTGGAGCATCATCCATCTCACCTTCACCAATTACTATTGTTCCTGACATTTGTATTTTATTTAATTCAAACCGCATATTATCAACTGCACCCTGATCTGCAGCAATTTTATCTCCTTTGCCTATAAAGGGTGAGGCTCCATATGCAGCAAATTCTGTTGCTTTCATAAATTTTTCTAAAAATTTTTTTTCTATACTCATTATATTTTTTCAATTCTTATAATTTTTGGATTATTTACGATATAATTTTTCTTTTTTAATGACAATAGAGTGTTTGTAAATGATGAACTATACGCCTCATGAGTAATAATAATAATTGAAGCATTTTTTTTGTTCATTGTAGGGTTTTGAATTAATCTTTTAACTGACACTTTATTCTTTGCTAAAACTTTAGTTATATCAGATAAAATTCCGTGTTCATCTTTTACATCCAAACGCAGATAAACAGAAAATCTTTTATTATTAATACTTTCAAAATTTGCAAATTTTCTTTTTTTGTTTGATAAAACAAAAGGAAATTTAACATTACCTCTTAAGACGGAACATAAATCTGAAATTAAAGAAGATGTTGTTGGTCCTGGACCAGCTCCCTCACCTTGTAATACAGTTTTTCCAACTGGACTAGACTCAACAATAACAGCATTAAGCACGCTATCAATTTTAGCAATATATGAATTATTCTTAATAAAAGCAGGATGTACACGCTGAATAATTTTATTTTTTGTCAATTCAGCTACACCTACAAGTTTTATTTTATAACCTAAATTGTTTGCATTATTAATATCAACTTGATCAATATTTTTTATACCTTCAATTAATATATATTTATTATTAATAAAAGAATTAAAAGCTAAAGCAGTTAAAATTTTTAATTTTGAAGCAACATCTTCCCCGTTAATATCAGACGCTGGATTGGACTCAGCATAGCCTAATTTTTGGGCTTTAAGAAGAGATTCGTTATAATCAAGTTTATCTTGATCCATTGATGATAAAATATAGTTTGAAGTTCCGTTTAAAATTCCATAAATTTTATTGATATTATTAGCAATAAGTCCTTCTTTGATTGTTCTTATAATTGGAATACCACCACAAACCGCTGCCTCAAACTCAAAGTTAACTTTATTGGCTTCAGCTATCTTTGATAATTGATCTCCATATTTAGCAACTAAAGCTTTATTGGCTGTAATCACATGTTTTTTATTTTTCAAAGCTTCAAAAACTAATTTTTTTGCATGACCTTCGGCTCCTCCAATTAATTCTATAATAATATCAACATTTTTATTTTTAGTTGCTGAAAGGGAGTCTTTTAACCATATTTTTTTAGAAATATTAATTTTTCTTTTTTTGTTTAAAGACCGTGCGGAAACATAAAGAATATTAGGTATGGTGTTAGTTTTATTAAATATAATATTTTTATTATTTTTTAAGTAATTATAAAAATAAGAACCTATGTTCCCAAGACCAACTATTACTATATTCATTTTTTTTTTCATTAGTTCAATTAATTTAATGTAATATCAGGAAAACTTTTTTTACTTCCTTTTTTTATCATCAAGTCTTTAATTTTATCAATATCACAATCTTGAATGTCGACACATATGCTTTTATGTTCAGTTATTTCTAATGTGGTGCTTATTTTTTTACTTGTGGATGAATAATTTTTTGTATTATTCGAATTAACTTGATTAATTGCTGTCTTTTTTACTTTACTTTTTATAATAGCATTTTTGGCTAACAATTTTGTTTTTTTAGTTCTATTTTTTTCTTCAATTAAACTTATTTTTCTGGATTCTTTTAATTTATCTTTATCTTCTTTTAATTTATTTTTTGCCTCTTTTATTTTAAGTCTATTCTCTTTAGATCTAGATTTGCTAGTTTTTTTTGAAAAAAATGATTTTTTTTTATTAATGTCATTTGTTTTAAGATTTTGTTGAATTAAATTGTAAGAATTTTTTTTTTTTAATTGAGGTAGCACTTCTATAGTTAAATTTGTTGTAAAATTTTCTTTAAATTCTCGTTTATCTAGACACGGTCTATCACCACAAACATAGACTTTTTTATTACCAGAACAAGATACTATTAACAGTAGAGAAAATAATAAAATGTATTTCATTTTAAACCTAAATTTTCTTTAAAATTATATAGTAAATTCATGTTTTGTATTGCTTGACCAGAAGCACCTTTCACTAAATTGTCAATTACAGAAAAAATCACAATTTTATTATTATGTCTTGTCTTACATACAGAAATTTCGCAATTGTTTGTATTTAAAACATTCCCACTACCTATTTGAGAGTTAATTTCATGTACTTTTATAAACTTATTTTTTAAATGAAATTTTTTTATTTCTTTATGAATTGAATTAATACTAATATTTTTTTTAGTTTCTAAGTAAATTGAAGATAAAATTCCTCTGAAAGTAGGTAGCAAGTGCGGATTAAAGCTATAAATAATTTTTTTTTTTGAATATTTTTTAAATTCTTGATCAAGTTCTGACATATGTCTATGTTTTTCTATCCCATAAACAAAAATAGAACTATCAAAATTTTTATGTTTAAATTTAGATTTATAATTTTTACCGGCTCCTGAATATCCCGATTTAGAATCAATGATAATATTTTGTGTGTTAATTAATGATTTTTTCAAAAGTGGTATTAAGGGTAATTGTATGGATGTGGGGTAACATCCAGGATTTGCAATTATTCTAAAATTTTTAATTTTATCTTTTGTAAACTCTGCAATTGAATAAATTGATTTATTTATTAAATTTTTTGCATTGTGGTTAGATAAATACCATTCTTTATATTTCTTAAAATTTTCTATCCTAAAATCTGCTGAAAGATCTATGAACTTAAGTTTTTTATATTTATAAAGTTTTTTTACTATTTTTTGTGCTTCGCCGTTAGGTAAACACAAAAATAAAAGGTCAACTTCTTTCCAATTTACTTTGTTGATATTTGATATTTTTGGTAAACTGCCTTTAATTTTTTTATCAAACTTTTGTATATCCTTACCTAGATTTTTTTGAGCGCATAAATGTAAAATATTAACTTTTGGATGATTTGAAAGAAAGTATACTAAATCTAGTCCAACATATCCAGTAGCACCAGCTATAACTATTTTTAGTTTATTTTGTGACATAAAATATTTATATCACTGAAAAAATAAATAATAAATTTAAATGATTTATCTTTTTGAAAATTGGAAGCTTCTTCGTGCTTTTTTACGGCCGTATTTTTTTCGTTCAACAACTCTTGAATCACGAGTAGTTAGTTTTTCTTTTTTAAGTGTTTTTTTCAATTCACTGTCGTATAGAACTAAGGCTCTAGATATACCGTGTATTATAGCTCCAGCTTGACCAGATAGGCCTCCACCTTTTACTGAAGCTCTTACGTCGTATGAACCTGCAGCATCAGTTATCTCTAATGGTCTCATCACAATAATTTGATGTACTGGTCTTTTAAAATAATCATTCATTTTTATACCATTTACATGAATACTGCCTGAGCCTTTTTTAACCCACACCTTAGCTATTGATCTCTTACGTCTACCAGTAGCATATTTACTGTCTTTAAAGTCTAGCTTTATTTTTTTTGGTTTAATGTTGTTTGTTGAAATTTGTGCTTCCATTAATTTCTTATTGTATTGCTCTTGTTTAAATCTTTAAAATTAATAATCATCGGGTTTTGAACTTCATGAGGATGTTTGTCGCCAACGTATATTTTAAGTTTTGTTAATTGTTTCTTGGCTAAAGGTCCTCCAGGTAACATTCTTTTTACGGCTAATTTTAAAATATCTTGAGATTTATTTTTTTCAGCTAATCTTAATGGTGTATTTTCTTTAATACCACCGGGATGACCAGTATGTCTGTAATAAATTTTATTAGTATATTTTTTTCCTGTAAATTTTAATTTTTCAATATTGGTTACTATTATGAAGTCTCCATTATCCATATGAGGATTGTATGTAGCCTTATTTTTGCCTCTCAAAACTTTTGAAATGTAGGCTGCAAGCCTACCAACAACAGCGTTTTCAGCGTTTATAATATACCAATCGTTTTTGATTTCTTTTTTTTTTATAAATGGCGTCATGTGAATTATGGCGATAATTACTAATAAAGGCCAACAAAGTCAATAAAATTTACTGATTAAAAAATATTAAATAACAAGATAAACCCTATATTAAGATCTAATTGAGCGATGAAAAAGGTTTAAATAAGAAATCACCAAAAATATACTAGAAATTTGATGCATGGATGCAAGATATATATTTACACCAGAATATAAAACGAAAATTCCCAGCACAATTTGAAGAATTATAAATAAAAAAAACATTAAATAAGGGATATAAAGTTTTATTAATTTTTTTTTCAAAAGATTATAACCGGAATAAATTGTTAGAAAAAAAATAACATATGCAATATTTCTATGAATAAATTGAACAACGCTAGGTTTGTTAAAATTTAAAAAATTATTTAAACTAATATCATTAGGAAAATAACTATTGTTCATCAGTGGCCATGTTTGGTAAACTTTTCCAGCATCCAAACCAGATACAAATGCACCAAATATAATTTGCAAAAAAATTAGTACTAATAAAATATTTAGTATTTTATAATCTGATTTATTATGAAAAATGCCAACATTTACCGAGTGTTGTAAATTCATTACCTGCCAGAATAATAAAGACAAAATAATAAATGCTAAACTTAAATGAAAAGATAAACGAAAATGACTTACGGTAACATCATCTACAAGACCACTTTTTACCATAAACCATCCAACACCTCCTTGTAGTAAAATTAGTATAAAAATATTTGTTAATTTAACTAATAAATCTCGATTTAGAGAGCGCGTAAAAATAAAAAAGAAAAAAGGTATTAAAAAAAATAATCCAATAAAACGGGCTAGCAATCTATGAAAATACTCCCACAAGAAAATATATTTGAATTCGTCCATTGTCATTTTTGAATTTAATAAAAAATATTGTGGAATTTCTTTATATAATAAAAAATATGTTTCCCACTCTTGATTGTTTGTTGGTGGAAGAATACCTTTAAATAATTCCCACTTAGTAATAGATAGCCCAGAGTCTGTTAACCTAGTAAGACCACCAACTACAATAATTGAAGCTACAAGTATAATTAGTGTGAACAACCAAATTAAAAAAACTGTATGGTATTTTTTATTTTTTAACATATAAGAATTTAATATATAATTAATTTAATAATTTAATGTAATAAAATGTCGCTATGAAAAATCCAAAAATAATCATTATAAGAAAGAAACTAGATAAAGTTGATTTAAAACTACTATTGCTTATAAAAAAACGTACAAATTTAGTAAATACAATAATTAAGTTAAAAAAAAGTAAAAATGAAATAGTAGATAAGAAAAGAATAAATTTTATTCTTAAAAAAATTAAACTCAAGTCTTTAAAACTAAAGATTGATCCACTCATTACAGTTAATATATGGAGAGAAATGATAAAAACTTTTATAAAATATGAGTTTAAAAATTTTAAAAAAAAATAGTTTATTTACTATGAGGTGGCAATTTCTTTTCTACAAAAATTTCGTGTTTTCTAGTTGCAGGATTATATTTTCTTACTTTTAATTTATCTTTAACTTTCTCACCTTTTGTTGGCTTTCTTGTGTAATAAAAAAAGGCGCTGTTTGGTGCGGCCTCAGGAACTAGTCTTACTTTAATATGTGTTTTTTTAGCCATTAATATTTTTTATTCTTTTTAAAATTTTTTTAGATTTATCTTTGATAATTTTTCTATAATAACCTGCTTTTATACTTGATGCTTTTGAATCGTCAAGTTTTTTCGAATTCTCATTCATTACTTTTTTAGCTCCATTTATTGTCAAACCTTGATCTTTTAAAAGAAAAAAAATCATTTTAATAATTGCGATGTCTTTTGAGGCATAATACCGTCTGCCGGATAAAATAGTTGGCTTTAAATGTTTAAATTTTGTCTCCCAAAATCTTAAGGTGTGAGTTAATGGCTTCTTACTTTTTGGATTTATGAGACCTATTTGAGTAGCTACTTGAGAAATATTTAGTAATTGAATATTATTTTTTAACATTTAAATTAATTTTTTTTTTTAGGTTTTCTGAAGTTTTAAATGTAACTACATTTCTTTCCAGAATTTCGTAATATTTAAGATTTTTTGGATTTCTACCTGGTCTTTTATCTTTTTTTTTAAAAAAAAAAGTCCCAAAGTTTTTTATTTTAACTAACTTATTAAGAATTAAATTTTTAATTAAAATATTGATTAAATCATTAAGTATTTTAGCAGCATATACGTTTGGGATTCCAATATTATTATAAATATTTTTTACAATATCTTTTTTTTTGTATTATCTCTGCTAATTATTCCCATTTACATGACTTAAATTATTTTTTATCTTACTCATTAGGTCGCCTTTAATTATACGGTAAGATAAATCGATTGAGTGATAAAAACCTACCGCGTCTGTTGATCCATGACTCTTAACAACTGGACCTTTTAACCCTAAAAATATAGCTCCATTAAATTTTCTTGGATCTAGCTTTTCCTTAAATTTTTTTAATGCAAAATAAGAGAAAATAACAGAAAATTTAGCTAATAAAGTTTCTGTAAGAGATCTTTTTAATGAATCTGTTATAAATTTAGCAGTGCCTTCTGCAGTTTTTAAAGCAATATTACCGGTAAATCCATCAGTTACTATAACATTAGATTTTCCTTCTGTGATTTTATTTCCTTCAATAAAACCATTAAATTTAAAATCTCCAAATTTACTAATTTCTTTTAACCTGCTGTATGCTTTTTTTAAAGTACCTGTGCCTTTAATTTCTTCAGAACCAATATTTAACAAAGCAACATTGACTGTGTCATCTGGGAAAAGTGATTTATAAAGTGCCGCACCCATTTCAGCAAAATCAATTAAGTTTTTTTCATCGCATTCAACATTGGCACCTAGATCTAAAACAACATTCATATTTTTTTCATTAGGCCATAGTCCTGCAAGAGCTGGTTTGCTTACAGATTCAATCGTTTTCAACAACATTCTTGATATTACAAAAAGTACACCAGTATTACCTGCTGATAGGGTTATGTTAGAATTAAATTCTACCTGTGAATTTATTGCATTCCACATGCTACTATCTTTTGAATTTTTAATTGCTGTTAGAGGTGTTTCTTCATCTGAAACTATTGAACTTGAATGAAAAATTTTAAATATTTTAGATGGAATTTTATGCTCATCTAGTTCTCTTTGAATTAAATTTTTATCTCCATATAAATTGAAGAAAAAATCTTTTTTATGACTATTTTTTTTAAAGAATATAGCTACACCTTCAATATTTTTATTTGGAGCATTTTCCCCACCCATTGCGTCTATGGCAATAATGATTTTATCATTCATGATATAAGTATTTTTAGAACTATATGTCTAAGATTTTTTTACCGTTATAGAAACCTGTTTTCAAATCTACATGATGTGAAAGTCTATATTCACCACTTTTTTTATCTTCAACTATATTTATAGATTTTACGCGATGATGAGATCTTCGCATGTTTCTTTTTGAAGGTGTTGTTTTTCGTTTAGGAACAGCCATTTGATTTTTAATAGTTAAAATTAATTTGTCCTTTTAACATACTATCGTTCTTAAGTTCAAAACAAAAATAATAAAAATTATTAAAATACGTCGATAAATTATCAATTAATTGCTTTGTATCCTTACATTCTGGTTCAAAATAAGAAGTTAAGATATTTTTGCTTATTATCAAGTCTTTCTTATCTGATTTTTTGATCTTGAGAAGAATATCGTAAAAAATTCGTGTTAAAGTTTTCATTTTTTTGTTTACTACAACATCTCCATAACCTAGCTCTCTTATGTGATATTCAATATTTAAAAAAATATTATCAAAGACATATTGAGGAAATTTTTCTTTCCTTTCTTTAAAAATTATTAAAATTAAAGACATGTGTACGAAAATAAGATTAATTCTTGTTTCAAAATTGTCTTTTAAAAGGATTTTTTTATAGAAAAAAATATTACGTGATAAATCAACTAATTTGTTGTAAAGAGAATTATTATGAGCTTTATAAGCAGGATACATTTTAAAATAATCTATATCATATTTTTATCTTTTTTTTTAAATAACTGTCAATTAAAAGAGCCTAACCGAGCTCATGGTATAAATTTTTTAGAAAATAGAGCAAGAGTATTAACCGTAGATAAAACTAATAAAAATGATGTTGTCAAAATAATTGGAACGCCGCACTCAACATCAATAATTCAAGATGATACTTGGATTTATTTTGAGAGAACAATTACAAAGGGAAAGCTAATAAAATTAGGGCAAAATGTACTTAAAGAAAATAATATCTTAGAACTAAAATTTAATAAATACGGTATTCTTAAAAGTAAAAAAATATATAACAAGCAAAGCATGAATAAAGTAAAATACTCAGCCAAAGAAACTTCAAATGATATATCTCAAAAAAGTACGGTTGAGAAGTTTCTCTCAAGTATAAAACAAAAGATGTACTCGAGAAGAAAAAAGTAAAAAATATTAGTGAGCTATTACTGCCAATAAAAGCAAAGCAACAATATTCGTAATTTTGATCATTGGATTTACAGCTGGACCAGCAGTATCTTTGTATGGATCACCAACAGTATCGCCTGTAACAGCAGCTTTATGTGCCTCTGAACCTTTGCCTCCAAAATTACCATCTTCAATATATTTTTTTGCATTGTCCCATGCTCCACCACCTGCAGTCATTGATATTGCTAAAAATAAACCTGTTATAATTACTCCAAGTAACATTGCGCCCAACGTAGAAAGAGCTGCACTCATACCTCCGATTTGTAAAATAATAAAATATAAAAGAACTGGAGATAAAACCGGTAATAAAGAAGGAATAATCATTTCTTTAATCGCAGCTTTCGTTAATAAGTCTACTAGTCTTCCGTAATCGGGTTTTCTAGTTCCTTTCATGATTCCTGGAATTTTTTTAAATTGTCTTCTAACTTCGATAACAACTGCTCCACCTGCTCTGCCAACAGCTTGCATACCCATTGATCCAAAAAGATAGGGTAACATTCCACCAACAAGCAATCCAACGACCACGTAAGGGTTTGAAAGATCAAAACTCACTACTACACCTTCGAGAGCTGAGCCTTTAACACTAGAATAAAATTTAATGTCTTCTGTATAAGCTGCAAATAATACTAAAGCACCTAAACCAGCTGAACCGATAGCGTAGCCTTTTGTTACAGCTTTTGTTGTGTTTCCAACTGCATCAAGAGCATCTGTAGTTTTCCTAACAGAGTTGGGAAGTTTTGCCATTTGTGCAATTCCACCAGCGTTATCTGTTACAGGTCCGTAAGCGTCTAATGCAACAACCATTCCTGTCAATGCAAGCATTGATGTGACTGCGATCGCTATACCAAATAATCCGGCAAGACTATTTGTATAAAGAATACCAACAACTATAATTAAAGCTGGCACTGCTGTAGCCTCCATAGAGACAGCTAAACCTTGAATGACATTTGTTCCATGTCCTGTTGTAGAAGATTGTGCAATAGATTTAACAGGTCTATAATTAGTTCCTGTATAATATTCTGTTATCCAAATTAAAAAACCAGTTATAAATAAACCTGCTACGCCACAAATGTATAAATCTAAGCCTGTAAAAATTTTGTTAGAAGATTTAAACACAGTGTCTAAACCTAAAATTGAATCTGTTACTGGGTATAATATAGCTAAAGATAAAACTGCGGTAACTATAAAACCTTTATAAAGAGCGTTCATAATATTTTTTGTTTTACCTAATTTTACAAACCAAGTTCCAACTATAGATGTAAGGATACACGAACTTCCAATAGCCAAAGGATAAATCATCATAAAAGGATTATCTGCAAAAAAAATAGAAGCTAAAACCATTGTAGCTACAATTGTAACTGCATATGTCTCGAATAGATCTGCAGCCATACCGGCGCAATCACCCACATTGTCTCCGACGTTATCCGCGATCACTGCGGGATTTCGAGGATCGTCTTCAGGAATTCCTGCTTCAACTTTTCCAACTAAGTCAGCACCAACATCGGCTCCTTTAGTAAAGATACCTCCACCTAGTCTAGCAAAAATAGATATTAAAGATGCTCCGAATCCTAAAGCAACTAGAGCATTTATAATTTCTCTGTTGTCTACATTAAGTTTAATTAAGACATAATAATAAATAGCAATGGCTAAAAGAGCCAATCCAGCAACAAGCAATCCTGTAATTGCTCCAGATTTAAATGCCATTGTTAAACCTGCTTGTAAACTTTTTCTTGATGCTTCCGCGGTTCTAACGTTTGCTTCAACAGAAATTAACATTCCAATATAGCCTGCTATTCCTGAAAGAGCTGCCCCAATAAAATAACCTAATCCTACTAGTGGACTAAAAAAATAAGTAACTATTGCTAAAACAATCAATCCAACAATTGCTATTGTTGTGTATTGTCTTTTTAAATATGCTTTGGCACCAATTTGTATTGCTTCCGCGATTTCTTGCATTTTAGCATTTCCAGGACTGGCGCTTAAAATTTGTGTTGAAAGGAGGTAGCTATAAATAACAGCCAAAAAGCCTGTGAAAATTATTAGATAAAGTAGTTCATAAACTGGATTCATAAAAAGATTTTGCATAAATGCCAAAAAAAAACATTAAAGGCAAGAAATACTTTTGTATTTTAAGTTTTTTTTTTCATTTTTAATTAAATACTTTTTCTAAGATTTTTAGAAATTTTGTCTAAAATAGCATTCAAAAATTTAATTTGTGCTTTTTCAAGGAAAAATTCTGAAGTTTTTACATATTCGCTTATGATTACCTTAGTTGGGTTGTTATGTTTAAACGTGAGTTCAAATATTGCTGCAAAAATTATAATTTTTAGCAATTTATCAGTTCTTTTTAGATTTAAATCTTCAGATAGGTACTTTTTAACAGTTTCTTCTATTAAATCATTTCTCTCAATAGTGCCTTGAACTACGTCTTTTATAAATTTTTTGTACTGACCCTTTGAATATTCAATATTTGCCTCAGGATTTAAAGAGTTACCATAAAGTTTTTGAATTACCCTTATTCTTGGAGTTATCTTCTTACTATTATTTAACATTTAAAACATCACAGACTGCAATAGCTGCTTCGTAACCCTTGTTTGCTCTTAATTTTGCCTGTTTATCATTTAAACAGGTGAGTACAGCATTTCCTATAGGTTTTTTGTATAAAATAGAAAGTTGCATTAATGCGTCCGTAATTGATGATGAAATAAATTTAAAGTTTGGAGTTTGACCTTTTATAATTGAACCTAAAGCTATAAATCCATCATATTTATTGATGGATCTGGCTATCATAACAGGAATTTCAAATGCACCTGGTACATCTATAGTAGAAAAATATATTTTTCTTTTTTTGAGTTCTTTTGTTGCGCTATTTAATAATTTAGATGTTTCATTATATTTAGATCTAACAATACAAATTTTAATTTTATTTTTCATTTAATTATTTCTTGTTTTGTAATTTTAATTCCATAGCCCTCTAGTCCTATAATTTTTTTTCTAGATCTGGAAACTAGCACCATATTCTTTATCTTCAAATCTTTTATTATTTGAGCTCCAATTCCATAGTATCGTAAAATATTACTACTTTTTACAGATTCACCGCTAATAATATCATTAGTTTGATTTTTTATTAATATCAAAGCAAAGTTATTAAATTTGGATAAATAATTAATCGATTTAAAAAAGATAACACTATTTATTTTATTGATATTTTTTAAAATCTTAAGTGAAATCACTCTAACTCTTGTAGATTTATTTAAAAAAGAATTTCCTCTTGTAATAACATAATGATCAACACCATCTAATTTATTTCTAAAAGTTTTTAAATTGAAAGTACCGTAATTTCTTAATTTAATTTTTTTAGAATTGGTATTCATTATTAGTTTTTCATTTTTGAGCCTATAAGATATTAACTCTTCAATACTACCAATTTTGATACTATGTGTTTTTGCAAATTTTAAAAGATCATCAAATCTTGCCATTCTACCATCTTCATTCATTACCTCACAAATAACTGCACTAGGATTGAGTTTTGCTAACTTCGATATATCAATTGAAGCTTCTGTGTGACCAGCTCTTTCTAGTACACCTCCATTACGTGCGACTAATGGGAAAACATGACCAGGAGAAACAATATCTTTTTTTTTTGAATTTTTACTTATTGCAACTTTAATTGTCTTTGCCCTGTCGAAAGCTGAAATTCCTGTTGAAATACCTTTTTTAGCTTCAATAGAAACAGTAAAAGCAGTCTGCATTCTAGCTTTATTTACAGCTGACATTAACGGTAGTGATAGTTTATCAACTTGTTTTTTTGTCAGTGCTAAACAAATTAAACCCCTGCCATGTTTGGCCATAAAATTTATACTTTTTGAATTAGCCTTTGAAGCCGGGATAACAAGATCTCCTTCATTTTCTCTATTTTTATTGTCAACTAAAATGAAAATTTTACCTTTTTTTGCTTCCTTGATAATTAAATGAATGGGAGATAAAGAAATTTTTTTCATAATTATTTTTTAATATTGAACAAATATTTACTAAAAATATCAAACTCAATGTTGACAATATTATTTTTTTTTAATCTAATTAAATTTGTAAGTTTTAGAGTGTGTGGAATTACATTAATCTGAAATCCATCTTTTATTAATTTAGAAATAGTCAATGATACACCGTTAATTGCTATAGATCCTTTCTCAACTAGAAACTTTTGATAGGATTTTTTAATCATAAATTCAAAAATCCAAGTTTTATCTATGATTTTAATATTAGAAATAATTCCGATAGTATCAGTGTGTCCTTGAACATAATGACCAGATATCTTATTCCCATAAATTAAAGATTTCTCAATATTAATTATGTCCCCGAATTTAATATATTTAAAATTTGTTCTATTTAATGTTTCGTTGCTTAAATAAAAGGAGATATAATTTTTTTTAATTTTAGTAATAGTTAAACATGTGCCATTGCAACACAAAGAGCTCCCGATTTCTGATTTTTTAAATGAGATGTCAGTTTTTAAAGTAATATCAGAAGATCCTTTATTTTTTGATATTTTTAAAATAGACCCAGTATTATAAATTATTCCATTAAACATTATAATTTTATCTTATATAAATTATCATCTTTTAAGTTAACTTTAATTTTATTTTTTTTTGTAAGTTTAAATTTTTTTAAATAGTACGAACTAGAGTTATTAGAACCTTTTGATTTAAGATTTAAAGAAGATTTAAATAAATAAAAATTTTCCACAAAATTATATTTTAATATTTTATTTAAAAAGGTTATGCCTGTTTCAACTAAAATTCTATTAAAACCTAAGTATTTTATCTTTAAAAATAATTCTTTCAATGCTTCAATATTGACATCATTTTTGCTGAGTTTGACAATTTTAACTCCTCTTTTTTTAAAAAAATTTTCTTTTAAAGGATTATTGGCTAAGGTAAAAATATAAATCTTTCTATTTGTACTTTTAAATATTTTTAAATTTTTTTTTATTTTGAAAGCACGATCTATTATCAAAAGATCTGGAGTTTTCTTCTCTAGACCTTCGACCCTACAGTTCATTAATGGGTTGTCGTAATTCAAGGTTTTTGATGTTGATAAAATACAGTCATATTGTGATCTTATAAAATTTGCGAGTTTTCTAGATTTTTTGTTTGTAATCCATCTATCTTTTTTATTTATCGTTAAGTAATCATTCGAAATAGCAACCTTTGCGTCTATGAAAGGAATTTTTTTTTTTGTTTGTAAAAAATAACTTTTGTAAAAAATTTTAGCAAAATTATTTAATATAAATACTTTTACTTTAATTTTATTTTTTTTTAATATTTTAGTGGAAAGGTTTTTTGATCTTGGGTCTGTGTCATTAATAGAAAATATTACTTGACTTATTTTTTTATTAATTATTTTTTTAATACATGGTGGTGTCACACCGTAATGTGAGCAAGGTTCTAATGTGATAAATATCTTTGAGTCAGTAAAGTCGAATTTTTTATTCAAGGCATTAGCCTCCGCGTGTGGTCTCCCATTTAAAGATGTATGTCCAGAAGATATAACAGAATTATTTTTTACTATTACACAACCAACTGATGGGTTTGAATATGTTGAACCAAGATTTATTTCTGCTTGTTGAAAGGCAAGCTTTAAATAGTAGGAATCTTTACTCGGACTTATAGACATTTAAGTTACCTACAAATTGTTCAAAATCTTTTGCTTCTTTAAAATTTTTATAGACTGAAGCAAAACGAACATAGGCAACTTGATCTAAATTTGAAAGTCCTTCCATGATAAATTTTCCAATTGTAGCAGTTGGTATTTCACTTTCTCCTAGTCCTTCTAAATTTCTAACAATTTTAGAAATAAATTTTTCAATACTGTCGCTATCTATTGGTCTTTTCCTAAGTGATATCCTAATGGACTTTGAAATTTTATCTCGATCAAACGGAGCTCTTTTTCCACTACCTTTTATAACCGTGAGCTCTTGAAATTGAACTCTTTCAAAAGTAGTGAATCTTTCTTTTCTCTCGCAACCGCAGAGTCTTCTTCTTCTTATAGCTGTACCATCTTCGGTTGGTCTTGAGTCAACTACAGATGTATCTTTTTCTTTACAAAATGGACAAAGCATAGTTATTTTTTATTTATTGACTACTATATATAGGAAAAGAACCACAAAG
>MDTF01014506.1_pt1 | contig 17302 bp, 16 predicted proteins | sample 811191 | NCBI WGS metagenome assembly MDTF01 (sample SAMN05326649, study PRJNA326480) | marine metagenome | isolation source: seawater | place: Southern Ocean | collected 2011 | reverse complement strand
TAAAAATAATAGTTTTTTTATCATGCCATACGAAAGATCTATTGATATAGATAGTTTAACTGATTTTAAATTAGTTAAACACTTTATGAAATAATAATATGAAAAAAAATATATATATAATCGGCGGAAACGGTCTAATTGGATCTGCATTTTTAAATCTATACTCAAAAAATGATGCAAATTTTTTTGTATTAGACTTAACCAAGGTCAAAAATAATACAAAAAATTTTATAACTAACATTTATTTTGATTGTTCTAAAATGGAAAAAATTGAAAAAAAATTAAAAGATATTTTTATTAAATATGGAGAGCCAGACATTTTGATTAATTGCTCCTATCCGGTTACAAAAGACTGGAATAAAAACACATTTGAAAAAATTAAATATTCTAGTTTTAAAAAAAATATAGAAATTCATTTGAATAGTTATTGCTGGATAGCAAAAATTTTTGCAGATAGAATGGTATTAAAAAATAAATATGGGAATATAGTCCTATTATCCTCTATTTATGGAATAGTTGCTCAAAACGAAGAAAATTATAAGGGAACCTCAATGAGTTTAAACATGACCTATCCTATTATCAAATCAGGAATAATTGGATTTGTTAAACAATCTGCATCATATTATGGAAAGAGTAAAATAAGAATAAATGCTTTATGTCCAGGAGCAATCTTGGGGCATATTAAAGGTTCACAAAAAACCCAAAATATAAAATTTATAAAAAAGTTTTCAGCAAGTGTTCCATTGAAAAGACTAGCAGAGGCAAAAGAGATCGCATGTGTTTTGAAATTTCTGATTTCTGATAACTCTAGTTATATTAGTGGACAAGCTATTATTGCTGATGGTGGTTACACGGTAGTTTAATTGGAATATAAAATTTTATTAGTTGGGCTTGGAAGTATTGGTGTCAGACATCTTGAAGGAATTCTAGCCGTAAAAAAAAAGCTAATAGTTTATATTTTTGATAAAAATAATAATAAATATTTAGATATAATTAATTTATTAAAGATTAAAAAAACAAATCATATAATAATCTTTGTTGAAAACATTACAGAGGTAAAAAATATTGATTTACTAATCCTCGCTACTGACTCCTTGAATAGGTTAAATATATTAGAAAAAATAGTTAATAACACTAAGATTAAATCAATATTATTAGAAAAAGTAGTTTTCTTAAATAATAAATCTTTCAACAAAGCTATACAATTAATCAAATTTCATAAAATAAATGCCTGGGTAAATTGCATTAGAAGAGAAGTCTTATTTTATAATAAGCTTAAAAAAAAACTTAAAAAAGGTCCATTTAAAATTCATTTTACAGGTTATAAATGGGGCTTAGCATCAAACTTAATACATTTCATAGATTTATTCTTTTATTTTGCTATTTCAAAAAATATTAAATTTTTTACAAAGTTTGATAAAAAAAAGCAAATTACAAAAAGATCAAATTATTACGATATAAATGGCTTTGTGAAAATTCAAGATTCACATAATAATGAATTAATTTTAGAAGATAATAAAAAATACAAAAAAAATTTATTAAAGATTAAAATAAACAATAAAATATATGTTATCAAAAATAATTTAGTATATTTAGAAGATCCGAAAACAAATCATTTAAATAAAAAAGACAATCTAAATGACGAAAAAGTAAGTATAATTACCACAAGATTTATCAATAAAATATTAAACAAAAAAATAATTAATCTGGTTAATTTAGAAGACTCACACAATCATCATAAGATTCTTTTTATTTTGATTAAAAGATATTTAAAACAACATAAAATAAAAGAATTAATGTACACATAATGAAGTGCAAAAGAATTATATCAAAATTGGAGATCAAAGGTCCTAATCTTGTAAAAGGAGTAAACTTAGAAGGTATGAGAGTCCTTGGTAAACCAGATGAATTTTCAAAATTATATTACAACGAAAATATTGATGAACTTTATTACCAAGATACTGTTGCAAGTTTATATGGAAGAAATTCACTGTATAATTTAATTGAAAAAGTTTCTAAGGATATATTCATACCATTATGTGTCGGTGGTGGAGTGAAAAATTTAAATGATATATATAATTTACTAAAAGTAGGAGCGGACAAAATATCAATAAATAAACAGGCACTCAAAAAACCAAATTTTATTTATGAAGCATCACAAAAATTTGGAAAAGCAAACATATGTATTTCGATTGAAGCAATTAAAAACGATAATGAATATTATTGTTTTTTTGATAATGGTAGAAATTTCTCAAATATAAAAGTTCTAGATTGGATAAAAAACATTAACAAAATTGGAGCTGGTGAAATTTGTTTAACATTTGTAGATAATGATGGAACAGGCAAAGGATTTGATTTAGATTTTATAAAAAAAATAGAAAAAACTACAAATATACCAATTGTAATTCATGGTAGAGCTGGGAACAAAGAGCAAGTTTTAGAATTATTTAAAAAAACTAAATGCGATGGAGTTTCTATTTCTTCTTTATTTCATTATAATTATATGTTTCAATTTAATAATGAGTCAGAGTCGAAGTATTCTGATGAAGGTAATATTGATTTTTTAATGAGAAAAAGTAAATCCAAAAAAATTAAATCTATAAAGATTAATAATCTCAAAAAATTTTTGATTAAAAAGAAAATAAACTGCAGAATATGAAAATTTCAATTATAGACTTAGAAGTAAGTAATTTATATAGTATTACAAATGCTGTAAAATATTTAGATTATGATTATATAGTTACTGACTCTAAAAATGAAATAGAAAATTCTGATTGTATAATTTTACCTGGCGTAGGTTCTTTTCCATACGCAATATCTCAATTAAAAAAAAAAAATATTTATCAAACATTAATTAAGAATGTTAAAAATGGAAAACCAATAATTGGAATATGTCTTGGTTTTCAATTATTATTTGCAAATGGTCATGAGTTTAAAAATACAAATGGTTTAAATTTGATTAAGGGGTCAGTTAAACTTTTACCTAAAAAAATTAATCTTCCAATACCCCATGTAGGATGGAATAACTTAATTAAATCAAATAAGAAAAGTGACAGCATATTTAATAAAAAAGATAATTTTTATTTTGTTCATTCTTATTATGCTGAACCAAATGATAAAAAAATTTGTTTAAGTCATACAAAATATGGAAATTTTAAGTTTTGCTCATCTATTTTGTCTGAAAATATATTTGGATTTCAATTTCACCCTGAAAAAAGTGGTAGAGCTGGCCTTAATTTGTTAAGTAACACATTAAAAAATGCAAAAAAAATTTAAAAAGTCTGATTTAGAACAGCAGGTGTCTCAAATACCAAAAAAAGTTATTTGGTGTAAGAAATGTTTAATTTCAAATCAAAGACCAAGAATAATATTTGATAAAAATGGTGTTTGCTCTGCATGTAAATATGCAGAATATAAAGATCAAATCGATTGGGATAAAAGACACGATCAACTAAAAATACTACTAGACAAGCATAGAAGTAAAAATGCCAATTGGGATGTTTTGGTTCCAAGTAGCGGTGGTAAGGATTCTGGTTATGTAGCACATCAATTAAAATATAAATATGGTATGAATCCACTAACTGTAACCTGGTCTCCATTGTCTTATACTGATATCGGAAGAGAAAATTTGCAATCTAAAATTGATAGCGGTTTTACGAATTTATTGTGTACACCAAATGGAATTTTTCAAAAAAAGTTGGCTCGACTATGTTTTGAACAATTGGGAGATGCTTTTCATGTTTTTGTGTTAGGACAAATCAATTATCCATTTCAATTAGCAGCAAAATTAGGAATCGAATTAGTATTTTATGGAGAAAATGGTGAATTGGAATACGCCGGTGATCCAAAATTTACAGATAGACCTTACAAACCCTCTGAGGAATGGTTAACACAACATTTCAAAGGCACTTCATTCAAAAATCTACTTAAGTATGGTCTTAATAATGGTTATTTAAATAACAGTGATTTCACAGAGGGTGACTTAACTTTTTATGATTCTCCTAGCCTAAAAGATTTAAAAAAAAATAAAATAAAAGGTAAATATTTTTTTTCTTATTTTAAAAAATGGATACCGCAAGAGAATTTTTACTACTGCACAGAAAATACAGGGTTTAAAGCAAACCCAATAAGAACAGAGGGGTCATATTCAAAATATTCAAGCCTAGATGATAAGTTTGATGGGTTTCATTACTATTTAAGATTTATCAAGTTTGGTCTTGGAAGATGTGTTGAAGAAGTTTCTCATGAAATTAGAGACAAGCACATAACAAGAGAAGAGGGTTTAGCTTTAGTAAAACAATATGAAGGTGAATTTCCTAAGAAATACTATCAAGAATTTTTACAATATTTGAATATATCTGATAAACAATTTTGGAATGTGGTAGACGCATGGAGACCTAAGCATTTATGGAAAAAAGAAGGTAAAAAATGGAAACTAAAATTTCCAGCAAAATAATATGAAAATTATAATTAAATCAAAATCAAATAACTATATATGCTCAGTGGTAATTGGAGAAAAAACATACAATGATTGGTATAAATATTCTTTTCCATTTGTAGCAAAATATTGTGAAAAACATGGTGTAGGATTAATAATTTTCACAAAAGAATTAATATCAGAAAAATCTTTATTTTGGAAGAAAGCCACTTGGCAAAAATTATTAGTGGGTGATTATTTAAAAAATAGAATTAAAAAAATAAAGAATGTATGCATGATGGATGTTGATATTTTAGTAAATCCCGAGGCCCCAAATGTTTTTGACTTCCATAAAGAAGATAAAATCTCCGTAGTTTCGCTAAGAAAAAATTTGCCATTTTCATGGGAAAAAGCAGTTAAAAATATATCTTTTTATAGAAACAAATATTATTCTAAAAAATATCCATTAGACTCTGCAATTGGTATAAGTTTAAAAAACCTATATAAAATTCACAATATGAAACCTCAAAAAGATGAATTTTGTGCAGGATTGTATATTTTTAATGTAAAAAAATTTAACAAAATATTAAAAAATTGGTTCTTTAAGTATAAGCAAGATATCTTTTCAGTCACAGGTGGTGGAGAGCAAACACATTTTAATTATGAGGTTCAGAACCATGGTAAAGTAAATTATTTAGATTATAAATTTCAAGCAATTTGGGTATTTGAAATGGCAATCTATTATCCTTTTTTGTATAAGTTAAAAAAAAAGATAAATTCAACGTTAATTGAATCTATATTAACCTCTTTCCAAAATAATTATTTCTTACATTTTGCTGGTACTTGGCAAGAGGGTCAAATGTGGAAATTAAAAGAATTAAAAAATGCTTATTTTAAGTCTGAAATTTTAAATAAATTAATTAAATTTCAAAAAGTCAAATTAATTGGAAAGCCCAAAGGTATGCTAAAACCTAAAACTTAAAGTACAATAATGAAAAAACTGTTAATTCGTTTTTATTCAAGCTGTAAAAAGGGGCAAAAAAAATACATTATTAAAAATAAATCATTAAGTACATTACGAGAAAAGATTTCTAAACTATACGATCAAGACATTTTATCTTTAGATGAAAAATTATTTGATATACCAAAAAAAAAATTATTTAATCAATATTTGGGTCAAAAACTGTTGTACCAAAAGTTTATCCAGGTTTATTTTTTTTTTTATGAAAAAGGAGGTAGGCTTATTTTTCCATTGCCTAGTAAATGGCAAGAATCACTTGAAGAAAGTGGAACAAAAGTTAATAAAATTTTATCCTCAATATTGTATTTTTTATTTTTAATATATTCATTTTTTTTAGGAGTGTGCCTTTTTTTTAAAATAATCATAAAATATATCTATTTTAATTTTTTTAAGAAAACTCAACTTTCATTGGAAAAAATCACTATTTTTAGAAATATAAATACAAGTAGAATGAATTTAAATCCAAAAATTCATTACAATCTATTAAATTGGTATAAAAGCAAAATTGATGAAAATGCTAATATCGTCTTTTTTTCTAACACAAATAAGAATAAACAATACAATGAAAATCTTGCAGAAGCTAATAGTGAACTTTTTCTATTTTCTAAAGATTTTCAGATATTTAAATTTATTTTTTTATTTTTTAAGTCATTAGCACATTTCAGAAAAATATCTTTAATAGAATTTAACTTACTTTTATTTGAAGAATTAATTGAATTAAATTTTTACTGTTCATTAAAAAAAAATAAGATTGATAAAATAATATTTTCGTGGACTAATAATATTTTTAAGCCACTATGGGTTTATGAATTAGAAAAAAAGGGTATACCAGTTAGTATCTTTTTTAATGGCTGTATAAATGAAATAAGACTAAATTCTGAGCTGAGTTTTGATCATGATCATGAAGGATTAAGAAATATGACATGGAATAATTATTATGTGTGGGATGTAGTTAATTCAGAATTTTTAAAACAAAAAATAATAAAAAAAATAAATATTAAAATAACAGGTCCTAACTTCTTTTCTGATAATGATAAAAATTTTGAATTACCTAAAAAATCTGTAGTAATTTTTGGGTATGAGAATAACAAGAAAAATATTGGTATAAATACAATAACAGACTATGAATATTGTGATAAAAATTTTCTACAAAGATTCTATAATGATATTTATGATTTAGCTATTCAAAATGGTTTTCATGTTGTTGTCAAAAGAAAAAATGAAACAGGTAAACTAGAATTTAAAAAATACAAATATTTTTTTAATCAATTTTTTTTAAAGCCGAATACCACTTCTATTAATGCAAATATTTCTGCATTTAGAGTGATTGAAAACGCCAGTATTATTATTTCAATGCCATTTACGTCTACAGGTTTGATAGGCTTCATGTTTAATAAAAGGTCTATTTATTATGATCCCTTCAAATGGATAAAAAAAGGTGATCCTTCTGGTTCAAATCTTCCATTATTAAGTGGAAAAGATGAACTTGAAAGCTGGTTCCATAATCAAAAATAACATTTCTTTTATTATTAACAAAAATACTGACAAAAAAATATTAAAAGTTTCGTTAGACTTAGATATAAGACTCAATCGTTAAATTTTACGTAAGATTTTTTACCCATTTAGCCAATTCCTCTTTGTTATAAATTATTTTTATTCCTGAGGAAGCAGGGTCATCTAAACCTATCCATCCAGATGGATCATAAAATATTGTTGGTTTTTTATAATTATCAGAAACAACAGCAGCAGAACTGAATGGAATTGCAATTGTTCCTAATGATTCTTGGCAAAGTCTATCTACAGATATTGCAGGATTGCACATCATTACCTCTTTTTTATATTTAAATGAATTGAATAAAGAAGCATTTTTTTTTAATTCAGCTTTTTTCTCTACATTTTTTCTTTTAATAACCATAGTAATGTTGTGCATTTTCAACACCTCATAAATGTCATTATAAAAAGAATTAAGTAAATTTAGATTTTGAGTTTGATAGTCACCAATTGTAGACACCGCACCAATAAGTCTATGCTCTTCATGTGAAAAAACTGTTATAGATTTTTCTGGAATACGATAGCCGGCTTTAAGATCTCTTAAATAAACGTGCTTGTTTAATAAAATTATTTTGGGGTTGTTAGTTGTTTTTTTTATTAAAAAATTTGTCGAAGATTTATTCCATGAGTAAATAATTGGCCATGTCATAATACAAAAACCCTCGAAATCTGGAATATGAGATTTTGGATCTTGAAGTGATATTTCCCAAAAAGCACCTAAAGAAATCATTTCTATTTTACTACCTTTTTTTTCTGCAGAATAAGTCCATAAAGGTCTAAAATAATTTCCAGAATAAACAAAAATATATTTATTTGAAAACCCTTCTTCTGCACAGTTATATAGATCTGCTATTGCTGCTTCTTTCAAAAAAAATAAGTTCCACCATCTTAAAAGTATTACATTTTTTAAAATTGATACAACTAAACCTAATGATCTAATAAAATATTTTTTTTTGTTTAGATGGCTTAAGATTAAAGTAAAATGATCGTTGAGAAGAATATGATCATTTTTTTCCTCTGAAACCTTAGTTTGTTCATTTAAAAAACAATACTTGTAGTCTCCAAGATTGTGCTTTGCCCAATTAAGTAAATTATATTCTCCCCTATTAATATCAGAAAGAAGGATGTCTTTTTCTCCACTTATATTACAAAAAATTATAGATTCATGATATTTTTTTTTATTTTTTTTATTAACAAATGAAAATTTAATTATTTGAAACCATAACTTTATTACACCAAGTAGGTTGTAAACAAATATAAATAAAATTAATAAAATCCAACTTAAGAAGGATAAAAATCTATTAACCTTAAATTCATCTCTTTCTATTTGATCTAACATTTTAGAAGGTAAAGGATAAATAAATTTTTTTTTTGTAGATAAAAAATAATAATAAAAACCATCTATGTAATAGGAAATGAATTTTTGATTAATAAATTGTCTGACTATTTTTTCATTGTCAATATCTGAATCATAAAATTGAAAAATTTTTTTATCAAAATTTTTTAGATTTAGTATTACCTTAAGTAAATTATATTTAACAGATCTAATAGCATGTAGGTTTTTATTTTTACAAAGAACTCTGTAACCCCTCTTAATATGAAAGATATAATGAAAATATTTTTTTTTAAACAGAGGTATAAAATTAATTAATTTTAAAATATAATTTTTCATTGATAAAATAATGACTATTCATCAACATTTTATATGTGTAAACAATAATTATGCAAGTTCTGAGTTTAAATATAGAAGAACAATTATAAATAATAATAATTAATGAAAGTAGTAAGCATAATACTTCAATTAGTCTCTAAATATTTCAGCATTTAGAATATTTGAAAAACCTGATATGAATATTCCTATGCCTTTTACATCTAAAAGCTTAATAAAATCAATCTATTTTAAAAGTTCTAATTACCACGATCTCTTTAACTGGATTAAAAATAATCAGAGTTCTATTTATAATTTAGTATTATTGTGTAGAAAAGATAAGTTTGAGAGATAGTTCTATAATCAAAAAAATAATACTTTATTATTTAAATTATGAAAAAAACTAAAATAAAAAAAATTTTAATCTCGGCAGCGAATGGTACAATCATGCCTGAACTAATCACACATCTAAAAAAATATTTTTATGTGATAGGAATAGATAGTAACGAAATTGGTCTTGCAAAAAAATACTGTGATGAGTTTTATAAATCACCACCAGGTAAAGACATAAAATTTATAAAATTTCTAGAAAAAATTGGAAAAAAAGTAGATATGATATTTTTATTTGTTGATGAGGAGTTAGATGTCGTAAGTAAGAATATTCATAAATTAAATAAAATTAAAAACAAAATAATATTATCACCTCTTGAAACTATTAATATTTGTAATAATAAATTACAGTTTGAAAAATTTTTTGGTAAATTTAAAAATATTAAATTACCAACATTTAAAAAAAATAAAAAAAATATTATCAAACCCAAGATTGGTAGGGGTAGCAAAAATATATTTATTAGTGGTAATCAAAAAATAATAAATAATTTTCATGTAGATAAAAACTTTATTGTACAAGAGTACATTAAGGGCACTGAATATACTGTAGATTGTCTTTTTGACAAAAATGGAGAATTAATATTTTCTTTACCTAGGGAAAGATTGGTTGCTCAAAATGTAAGTATTGTTGGCAAAATAGTAAAAAATAGAAAAATAAATAATTTTATCGAGCTGATTGGTTCTAAATTAAATTTTTATGGACCTGTGAATGTACAGATAATTATTAATAAGGATCAATTATATTTAATAGAAATTAATCCACGATTATCTGGTAGTATAATTTTTTCAATAAAAAGTGGTTTCGATCCAATAAGAACTCTTTTTAAAATTCAAAAAAATAAAAAACATAAGATTAATGATAATAAAATAGATTATAATAAATCTTTTTATAGATTTCTTAAATCAGTTTCAATTTAATGAATCATTTAAAAAAAAAACTTTTAAAGTATGATATTATTATTTTTGATTTGGATGACACCATTTATTCTCAGAAAGATTACGATAATCCAGCCTTACTTAATGTAAGTAAATTTTTAGCAGGAAAAATAAAACAAGATAAAAAAGAAATATTTAAAAAACTTAGAACATTAAAAAAAACGAGAAGAGGCTCAGCACCCAAGTTAGTTTTTGATACCTTTTTAAAAAATTATAAATTTGATAATAAAAAAAAAATTATTTCTTCTTGTATTTCTTTATTTCAAAAATATGAATGTAAGGAACTTAAAAAATCCAAATCTTTGAAAATATTATTAAAAAGTTTTAGTAAAACAAAAGTACTTTTTTTAGTAACGAATGGCTTTAAAATACGTCAAGAAAATAAGATTAAATATCTTCAAATTAAAGAATATTTTAAAAAAATATTTATCTTAGATGGTATTAAGAAGCAGACAAAACCTTCAATTTCAAATGTTAATTACCTAATGAGATATCTTAAAGAAAATAAAAATTTGAAAAGTGTTTTTGTAGGTGATAATAAAGAAACAGATTATGAATTTGCGAAAAATCTTAAAATTAAATTTGTTTTTTATCAGTTTCCAACTATTAAATAAATAAATTACTATGTTTAAAAAAAATGATAAAATTTTAATTATTGCTGCTCATCCGGATGACGAAGTAATTGGTTGTGGTGGTACAATATTAAAAGCAATTAGTGCTGGTGCAAAAGTATCAGTTCTATTTTTAGGTGAGGGTGTTTCTACGAGGTTTCCAAAAAATGAAAAATCTAAAGAATGCTTAAAGGCTATTAAATATAGAGAGACTAATGCCGCAAGATGTTTAAAAATACTTGGTATAACAGATTATGACTTTAAACATTATTTATGCACTCAATTTGATACTTACCCAGTTATTGACTTCGTTAGATTAATTGAGCACAAAATTAAACTATTTAAACCCAATATAATTTTTACTCATAATGCAAGTGAGGTTAATATAGATCACGTCATTACCTACCAAGCAACCGAAATTGCTTGTAGGCCCTTAAGTAACAATACTGTAAAAAGTGTATATACTTTCGAAGCAGTGTGTAGTGGAAATTTTAAATTTGATAAAAAATTTAATCCCAATGTTTATATAGATATAAAAAAATTTTTTAAGAAAAAAATAATTGCTTTGAAGTGTTATAGAGACGAGTTAAAAAAATATCCTTTTCCAAGATCGATTAAAGGCATTGAGATACAAGCAAAATATCGAGGATTACAATCGGGCCTCGAATATTCAGAAGCCTTTAAGCTGGAAAGAAAAATTTTATAATTATATTATTTACCAATAAAGTTTTATTCAATAATGAAATATAATAAAAATGAATTTAAAATATAAATCATTAATTGTTTTAATAATTTTAGCGATACTTTATTTTTTAATTCACTTTTTAGAAAATAAAGAAGTTTTCAAAATATTAAAATCTAAAATTTCCACAGAAACAAAGGAAAATATAAAACTTCTTTTTCCAAAAAAAATTCAAGAAGAAAGAGACTTTTGGAAAAGTCTTGTTTTAAGATCGGGTGATATCCTTGAAAAGGTAGATATATCATACCAAATAAATCCAATTGAAAAACTAGAAGAATATAGAAAATTGATAATTGAAGATTATATTTTAGAAGAAGAACAAATAAAATTTTCTGAATTACAAATTATTGATGAAATTCCTTATTATCAAAAAATTAAAAATCATTTAAATGATACAAATATTTTTAAAGTTAATTATTATAAAATGAATCATTATGGTATTTATCATCCATCTAAAAATATTTGTAATAAGTATAAATTAATTATTTATGCTAATGGACATACTGATTTTGCTTATAATCATAAAGATTTTTTAGAGCTTAAAGAAAATGCATTAAATAATTGTTATGAGCTTTTAGTTCTTGGAATGACAGGACTTGGATTTAATGAAATTTCTGAAAGTAGTTTCCCAGGACAACAATTAGACCAGGATAAATTATCTCATGAAGTATTTAAAACTTATTTTGATCCAAAATTCAATACAAAAAAACCACTTAGCTTAATGCTCAGTGGAAATTATTATTTGATAAAAAAAATTATTAAACAAAAAAAAAATTATGATAAAATATTCATGGTGGGTTTAAGCGGCGGCGGTTGGTATACAACTTTTCTTTCAAGCATTATAACTGAAATAAATTCAAGTTATTCGATTGCTGGGACAATGCCATTAATTTTTTACTTAGATCCATTAATAAATGATGGAGATTGGGAGCAGCATTCTTCTAGTATTTTTAAAACAATTGATTATGTCGATTTATATTTATTATCAACTTTGGATAAGAATTTTGAAAATTCCAGGCAACATTTTCAAATATATAATGATGAAGATACATGCTGTTTTACTATAAATGCTTCACGTAGAATAAAAAATACCTTCAATAATTTAAATATAAAAAATCTAAATATAATTATATGGAATAATAATTCCCACTCTATGTTGGTTAAAGAATTAATGGAGCTTCTAAGAAAATCTTGATATGAAATATTATTTATTATTGAAAAAGATGAACTTCATTTTCAAAATCAATAAATTTATTTATACCAGATAAAATCACTTTTATAAATTTTGACTTATTTGAGTATCCTCTAAAAAATTTCAAATTTTTATTGATTAGATTTTTATCGGTGTTGTTGATTTTTTTACTTTTTAAAATATATTCAACTAAGTCAAATTGTTTATATAAAATGCATATGGCTATATATTTATATATTTTATCTTTGCTCATACTTAATACTTGATCTGGATTTTTAAGGAATAAAGCATTTCCAAAAACACACTGTCCATAGTTGGATTGATTGTATCTGTTCCATCTTTTTAAGGTTGTGAAATCAATAAAATTTAAATTATTCTTCTTTAATAATTTTTTTATATCACCAAATAATTTTTGGTTTGAATAAATCTCTGTAAATTCAACTTCTGCTTCAACACCCAAGGTATCATTTAGAGTTTTTGTTGATCCTTCTAAAATTTCATAATTATACCCCTGAGCATCAATTTTAATAAAATCAGAATTAACAATTTTAAAATAATCTAATTTTTTTACTTTAAGTAATTCCTTTTGAGTGATTTCATATCTATCTGGATTCTGAAATTGTTTTAAAAAAACTAAATTTGGTTTTAAAACAGAAGTTTGATAAATGCCTTTAGTTATATTGAGTTTTAAAATCTTATTTTTATTACTTAAGGCCGATTCATAAATTTTATAATTTTTATAATATTTTTTATTTTTTTGAAGTTTTTTGACCTCATTTGGATTGGGCTCAAATAGTATGTAGTCTAAATTACTTTTATCAATTCTTTTCCACCTAGGTATAATTTGTATAGCTGCTCCAATATCTATAAATTTTATTTTTTTCTTATTAAGTAATTTATTAAATTCACTTTTATACTTTTTTAATCTGATATTATTGAAAAATTTTAAGATTTTAATAGCTTGTTTTTTTATCATTTTAATTTATCAAATATTAATGGCAGTTGATATATACAATTTTCCTGAATTAGTCTCCTCTATTTTTTTTCTTATATTTAGTGTTTTTTTTATTTTTATAATAGGCAAATCTATTAAACTTACTGCAAATGAAATAATTTTAATTTTTTCTTGGCATTCAATTTTTGCTTTATTTTTTATGTTAAATGACCTGGGTAGGGGGCACGATGCAAGTGGTTGGTACAATAACGCCAAAATTTCGAATAGTGCTATTTACGGTAATTCATTTATGTATACTTTTTCTTTTATACTTAAATCTTTAAAGATCAATTATATTGCACAGAATTTGCTGTACAATGTATTAGGGACAGTTGTGATATTTATTTTTTACTCTAAGGTTAAAGAATTGTGTAAATACCAAGCTAACAAAAATTTCTTTATACTTGCTTCTATATTTATTTTTTTGCCTGGCTTATCTTTTTGGTCAAGTGGAATAACAAAAGATTCCATTAGTATATTTGGATTTGCTATATTATATTATTCTATAAATAATAAATTTAGTCTTTATCTTTTTTTATTAGGCGTTCTAGCAATACTTTTTTCCAGACCCTTTTTAGCTTTTTTCTTTGTAGTTGGCTTATATCTATATTTGTTATTTGAAATAGTTTTTGAAAAAAAACAGAAATTTTTTAAAAAACTAATTAGAGTTATATTTTTAATTATCCTTGCTGTTCCTCTACTACTCCTAACAAATGTAGGTTTTTCATATATGGCTGTTGCAGATGGTCTTGCCAGCCCAGAAGTAAATTTTAATGTATTCAGCATTATTGAAATTATATTAGATTTTGTAAAATCATCTCAAAATTATTATATAAATACGAATACAGGGATTCCAGCAGATACATTTATTTTGTTTAGGTATCTTTACTTTTTATTTATGCCTATAACCACTCAATATAATGGCATTTTATTTACTTACTTTGTATTGGAAAATATATTTTTGATATTCTTATTTTTAATAATGATTAAAAATATTAATTTTTATACAAAGGGGATAAATAAACTTACTAAAATATACTACATATCTATATTTATATTATTCTTAACTTTACCATTAATTTTTTCTAATTATGGAATTGCTTTAAGATATAAATGGTTAATAATTCCTTATTTCTTATTAGCTTTTTTAGATTTCAGGAACAAAGTTAAGTAAATTTCTTCAATAGTCCCATTAAAGATTTTTTATTCGTTCTATTGAAAAAGTATAAGAAAAATAAAGAGAAAATTAAACTCAAGATTAAATAGTAACTATATTTAAAAAAATAAATAATCAATGATTTACTATTTATGTAAGATCTTTCCAAATCCACAAACAGGAAATTTTCATTATTAGTGACCATAAAATAACCAATATTTATATTTCTATTCTTTGGGTTTAGGGTATTTAACTTTTTTAACTTATTCTGCAGCAGCGCGATTTCTTGTTCAATTATATTATTTTTTATTTCGTTTAATTCTTTAGCGGTTATTGTGTCTGGCATAGTTTCTATAACTAGTGGTTCTGGTTCATAAGCCTTTATAAAGCTTTTTAGACCAATCTTCACTTGCTCTTGGATATTAGTAATTTCATTTCTTATTTTGGAAATATTTTTTTGACCGTCTTCAAAATTTTTTGAATTTATGGTAAATGTAAAGGTATTATTATCTTTTTTTATGATTTTTAATTTTTGAAAAAAAGTAGATTGGTTGAATGATTTAGTTAAAAAAATATTAATAACATCATTATTTTCAATAATATTTTTAATGGTAACTACATCTTTAACAGTATTATAGTTTTGATTTTTATTGAATATATAATCAATAGACACAATAAGACTGAAAACTATAACTAGTAAAATAGTTATTTTCTTAAGCAGGGTTTTAATTAAGTTTTTCATCATCAAGTAAGCATGTTATATTTAGTTAAATTTTTTAATAGTTATACATATGAAGTCAACAAAAACAATTTTAATTCTAGGTGCTGGTGGATTATTAGGAAATACAATTCATCATAATTTGAAAAAATCCTACGATATAGTGGGTTTATCACACAATAAAAACAAAGACAAAAAAATCCTTAAAAGCAATTACCATACTTTTTCCGAAAAAGAGAATTCTTACTTTAGAAAAGCAGATGTAATCATAAATTGCATAGGTGAAAATAGCAATGAAGACAAAATGAAGAAAATTAATATTGATATATTAAGAAAGGTAGCATTAAAAATTAACACCTTTAAAAAAAAAAAAAAATTTATTCACATAAGTACTTGTGGAGTGTATGGAAATTTAAGTGATCAATTAATTGACGAAAAAACCATACCCAAGCCGACAACAAAATATTCAGTAACCAAGTTTAAAGGAGAGTTAATTTTAAAAAAATATTTAGAAAATTATACTCAATTGATTATTTTAAGACCATCTCAAGTCATGGGTAAAAACATGAAAAATACATCTTTAAAAAAATTATTTTATTTTATTAAGAAAAAATTATTTTTTTTTGTTAATAATAAGAATTCTGTTTTTTCCTATATATTTTCAGATGATCTAATATCTGTAATCATAAAATTAATAAAATCAAAAAATATTGAAAATAAAATATTTAATATTAGTAATGAAATTACTTATAAAGAATTAGTTAAAATTATACAAAGAACACTAAATCAAAATTTTTATTTTCCTTCGGTTAGTCCTTTTATTATAAAATCAATAATTTATATTCTTGATCGTTTTCAAATAAAAAAAATTCCCATTAACAATAAAACTTTAAACAGCCTTATGGCAAAAACTACTTTTAAATCAAATAAAATTAAAAAGGACTTAAAAATAAAAAAATTTACAAATATTAATATAAAAAATTTAAAAACTTTAATTTGATGAATAAGAAAAAAATAGTTTTTATAAGTGCAAGTGAAATAACAATTCGAAGTTTTTTAATAGATCATATCCAAAGATTAAACTCAAAAAAAGTTGAAATATATTTAATTACAAATTTTAATTCTCAAGAAAAATTATTTAAAAAATTGAATGTAAATTTAATAAACATAAAATTTAAAAGAAATATTAGCTTATTTACTGATTTTTATTGTCTTTTAAGTTTATTTTTATCACTATTAAAAATTAAACCAGATATGACGATTAGTATTTCTCCAAAGGGAGGGCTGTTATCATGTATAGTAAGTTTTTTCTTAAAAGTTAGAATTAGAATTCATATTTTTACAGGCCAAGTGTGGGTTAATAAAAAAGGAATTTTAAAAAAAATATTAATCCTCGCAGATAAAATTATCATAAATTTATCCACACACATATTGGCTGATAGCAAGTCACAAAAAGATTTTTTATTAAAAAATAAATTAATTAAAAAAAAATCAAAATGCATTGTTGTAAATAATGGGTCTATCTGTGGTGTTGATACCGATAAATTCAAAAAAAATTTATTAACTAAGTTAAATATTAGAAAAAAACTAAATATAGAAAAAAAATCAATAGTTTTAACTTATGTAGGAAGATTAAATTCAGAAAAAGGAATTATAAATTTGTTAAATATTTTTAAAAAAATAACATTAACAAAAAAAAATGTTTACTTATTATTAATAGGGTCAGATGAAATGAATATTAAAAAAATAATAAAACATCATATTTATTCAAAAAAAATAATAATATTGAATCATCAAAAAAATATAGAATTTTTTTTACAAACATCTGATATATTTTGTTTGCCTTCTGAGAGAGAAGGTTTCGGGTTATCGGTAATTGAGGCTAGTGCATGTGAATTACCCGTTGTCTGTTCTGATATTTATGGC
>MDTF01005202.1_pt1 | contig 17319 bp, 12 predicted proteins | sample 811191 | NCBI WGS metagenome assembly MDTF01 (sample SAMN05326649, study PRJNA326480) | marine metagenome | isolation source: seawater | place: Southern Ocean | collected 2011 | reverse complement strand
TCCCAGTCAATCAAAACCGGTCCAGTTGATGCAGAGACAATGTTCTCAGGCTTCAAATCACCGTGAATCCAGCCAGCTTCATGAATTTTCCTGAGCATGTCGCGCAATCTTGCAATAAGCTGAGCCTTTTCGCAGTGCGTTACTTGATCCAGCGTAGAACCCTCTAACCAACTGCGGACGAGACGGACTGAGCCAGCACTATTTTCGTAGCACAAAAATTTTGGTGCGTGAGCGCCGCCAAAAAGCGTCAACATCTCGCACTCACGGTTAAGTCGTTCTCCTTCTGACAAGTTGCCAGAAACGCGTTCAGCCGCTGGTTGCCCTCTCCATATGATACGCTTGGTTTGCAATGCTTCTTTGCGACCTCTGTTGCAGAAACTGTTGGGTTATTACATCAAAAGCAATTTATCGCGCAAAGCGAACCAACCACCGGATTCCGAAATAATGTTAGCGACATCATATTGACCAAAGAACCGGGTGGCGCCACGGCGCCGGAAAATCTCAAACATGATTGCACTGGCCGGACCATTTACCATTGTTGTGATTTTTCCACCACCAACACCAGATAGTCGCATTTCGACGTTTGCACGCCAGTGCAGCTCCATAGAAACCTTGTTAACGACGGTTCCATAATTCATCCGCACACCCGCACGCCCTAAATTTGCGATGACATTTTTTGCCATACCCAACGCTCCAATGGGAATAGCCGCCCCGACTAATTTAGTTCCACGTATGCACGCTTTAGCCGATTTGGAGACCATGCATGTATCCACCCATTTACGAACGGTTGAACTGCAGGGATATTTCATGGCAATGCCACGCAGCATTTTTATGTGGGCTGCGGTCGACCCCGTTGCATTACCGTGAAGCAAAATGCTAGAAACGTCGACCTGTGTCACCTGAGACGCAAGATCTCCTGCAGTTGAAAAAGCGGCCCCATCCACTTTTTTAAATGCGCGATGGGTCATGCATTCAACCGAGCGGGGTGACCGTCCGTCAGTAAAGCCGTGGCTTACAAAAAGCGGATTGGGCGGTGACTTGACATTAAAGTCGTCAACCTCGCTTCGTCTGTCATTGTAAGCGACATTAATAGTTGCATCATTAACGCGGCAGCCGTCCAAAGCGTTGGCTATGACCCAAGGAATGTTTTCGCCTAAATCTGTTGAATATTTAGTTATGAGTGTATCCTCCTCGCTAGCGTTAAAATGGGATTGAAGTACGTTTGATTTGCCGCAAATGTAAATGATATTTTCGCCCTGAAGGCTACGGCCATTAATCTGGGATTTTAATTATCTGAGCGCTCTGGTTAGATGAAAATTGAAGTTTTACCACTTCGCAAGAACGTCTTCCAGACCATCCCACCTCGCCTCTGCTCATTGGGCACATTTTATCATAAAAATTTCACTTCATGGCGCCTGTAATGGGACTATAAGCTGGTGCGTTCAGCAGTCTTGAATGATGAGGATTATACTGCATTATTGGTTTTCTACCGGAGAAGAGCTGTCATCCAATACGGGTTTATGATCATTTACAAATAGCGATATCGGTAAATCGAATTTTGAGAAGAAACCTGGAGCAAACGGGTTATGGCGCTGCTGCACGTCAAACTGGAGCTTTGCGGTACCATCATTGCCCGCAAAAGTCGCCTCGGCCAGACCAAGGGCGGGATTCAGGGTGGCATCCCCTCTACGTGCCAGCCGAAACCAAGACCACGGACCAGTGTAGCTATCGTTAAGGACAGTACGCGACCGTTGAAAGAGTCGCAGTTGCAAATCGCTGTCTTGAATTCCCGCAGCAGGCCACGTCTGCGCAGCCCAGAAAACCGGACCATGGCTGTATTGATGCAAGGTAATCCCTGATGAAATCGTGAGCTTACTAAGCGCGTTTTCGAGATATCCCGTGCGTATATTGAACGCTAGGTATGGCTTGCCGTCCACAAACATAGCTTCGGAAATTTGGTTGAACCGGATAAAGGCCTGCCGTGCTAAGGCCAAGGGTTCGGCACTGCCTGACAGCAAGAAAGTAGGGCGTGGCCGGTAGGTGCCATTAGGGGCCTGAAACCGCGCAAGGTAGGTTAGCTCGAAGTTCAAAAGCTTGCCATCCGGCGCAAAGAGGTCGGCAAATTCAATTAGTGATATGTCAAAGCCCGAAGCAAAGGGGAAACTGCTTTTAAGTGTCGCTCCATGGGGCACGAGGATCTGCTGCTCCCACTGTCTGTCAATATAGTCATAAATAAAGCGCATCGCTTGCATATCTAGTTTGGCAGTCAGATTGCGCCCAAAGTTTCGGATCAAATCAATGTCAGAGCGCACGACGAAAGCGTTGAACATCGCCAGCGGGCTGGCTTGATCGGGAGCCTGGAATTGCTCAAACAGGTAGGGGCCCGTCCCATTGGCAGCGCCTGCAGCCTCTAACAGCCAACGATTCACATCAGCAGCGTATTGCAGAAAAACGTCATATTGATTTTTGTCTTCAGCGTTGCGTTCTGCGGCCTCCAAATAGGGGCGAAAGGCGCTACGGATGTTAAACGCTGTCGCAGCTTCGCTATTCGCTTTAGGTGCCGCGGAGATCCGAGCGTTGGGCTCTGGCGTCGCAGACGGATCTTTTGGCGTAGCAGTTACAGCAGGCAGCCAAACAGGGATATCGAGATTAGCCTTCATTGTTTGTGACAGCCGCGTAAGCGGGTTGTCTGCTGGGCTTGTCAGGGCCTTCATCATGATTTGGGCATCAGCCCAGCCACTAATCTCACGCAGGCTGAGCGCATCAATAAATCGTGTCCAATGTACGATATAATCAGAGGTATACGCCTGTGCCACTTTCCGCCCGATTGCGTTGATCTCGGCTTCATCAAGACGGCCAATGATTTCTTCGTAATTCTTGATCATCCCTTCCAACTCAGGAATCTCGCCATCTTTAAAAAAGGCCTTGAACCCATCCTGCGTGTAGGCACGTGGCACAAAATAGGTCTGCACTTCTGTCGTTGGCGTGAATACTTCAACTGTATGCGGTCCTAGAAGTTGCCGCAGATTAACCCGCTCCGCGTAGGCGGGCTTGCGCATAAGCGACAAGTAAAGAAGATCGGCGGTGTTCAGTCCAGACAATGTTGTAGCGACGACGGTGAGCAAGTTTTGGTTACGGGTGGTGGGCGGCTGATTCAGCATGAATAGATCTTGCATCGTGACCCCAAAACGGGTCTGAAACTCACTTGATATCTCGCCCTGAGCTGCAAGACCTTGCTGGAAGAACGATGACAGTTCCTTACTGTAAGTTTGTTGGTTGGAGTGAAATTGTGCCTCAACCGAGGCTAGGCGGATCAGCTCAACCCCATCACCCAGCGAATTAAAGGCGAAGATTTCCTTTTCAAGATAGTTAATGAGTGTGGCCTGAAGCCCCTCAACCAATTCTTGATCATACAGCTTCTGGAAAGAAGCTTCCAAAGACCAATTCGGCAGTAAACGTCGGTACCAAATATTTGACACGGCTTGATAATTTTCAAGTCCGACACGCAGCGGCTGCAGGCGCAAAACTCGCTCGACCAACACATCAGAGTTGGTTCCTACTGTACCAATGTCATCGTAGTAGGCGTTGAAAGCCGCATCCAGACGGTCATTCACCCGACTATAAGCAACAAAATTATCAAGCAAGAGCGCACCAAATACCACAACAATACCGGCAAGCGCCAGTGACCAAATCGAGCGTCTGAAACCAGTTTGCACCTTACCACGCATGTTAGGCTTTACCAAGAAACCTTCACAGTGATATGCTTGTGCCAGTAACCTGGCATTGTCTATTGTGACGCTACTAGGTGCCGCTTCAGCATGAGTGTCGATCGGCGGCGCACCAAAATAACGCTGTCCAACCACCTGGCTTAATGGATCAACCGCCGGCATTGTTGCGCTCGCGCCAACAAATACAACACTATGAAGATCAAGTGGATGACGGCGTGGTGGTAGAGGCTGTGTCAGGGCGACGGCGCGGTCACGCAGACGGATCTGCACCAATGCCAACTGTATGGGCCCGTTCAGCAGTGACGCGCAAAATTCGGGCGCCAATTGCTTTTGCAAGGCAGGCAGACGAGCATCATTCAAAGCCTTGATAAGTTCTTCGAACAAGGCATCAATTCGTGCCTCAACGCTGTTCCCTTCATGGGGCAAAAAGCCGCCAAAAATCTCTGAGTTACTAATTTTCTGTGTCAGGATTGCGCTCCGTGACAGATCAAGGAGATGCTCCAACCCTACAAGAAGAATATGGACTGGCAGGTCGATCCCAAACTCAAATGCAGCAACATTTAAGATGCGGTTAATCACAGAGGCGCTACTATCCTCCGCTTTACCGGTCTGCATCAATCCGGCCAACTCACATTCAACAAAACTTGCGTTCACCGCCAAAGATGGACGGTTCCTATACAAGAGCTTCAACACGTACCCTATTAAATCAAAAGATGTGTCGCTGCTTGCGCTGATCTCGATCCGATAAGCAATTGCTGTTGGTGATGTCCAAGTGGTGATTGACAGCCCATCCTGCTGCAGTGGGTTACCGAATGCAACATATCCCAGCTCCACCATTGCGGTGGAGCGCTCTGATTTCTCATTAGCAATAAAAAGATACCAAGGTACAACATCGGGTGATTTATCTATTACGCGCGCACGGCCACGAGCCTGATCAAACTGGTGTCTCGCGGCGCGTGTCAGTTGTGCCCATTGCGCCACAACCGGATCATGAATCCAAATGCGCTTGCGTAGAAGGACAACAGAGAACGCCGTGACCAAGGTTAAACCGATGAGGACACCACTCCAAATGAGAACCACCTTTTGTGTTAGCGTGTCACCTAACCAATGCAGGCCGATCAATATCGCTTGTCCCAACACAGCAAGTGCAAAAACTATCAGCGCAATATTTACAAAGGTTTTGAGTTTCATTTACGGGGCCGCTCCACGGTGGTGCCAGATTGACTAGAGAACACAAAATCGACAGGTTTAACTGCAGCAGCAGCTGTGCGACGCGCCTCAAAGACGCTATCTGAGCGTGTTGTCTGGTGTATTTTGGTGAGCAGTGAAAATATCGCCATACTGCCAAGAAGAAATACCGTCAGCAGGAGCTTGCGACCCAATAGCCAGCCTCGCGCTGGGGTTTTGCTATCAAAGATTGGTCGGCCCGGGTTGGGTTGCTTTTTATCACTTTCGGGCATTTCCAGCAGTGGCAGAGCTGCTTCAAGCCGATCAATTAGCCTATCCCGCTCTTGTTCGCTGCCGCGGCTGTACTTGCCACGAAAGCCGAGCTTGAGAAAGAAATAGACGATTTCTAGGAATTCACTCAACGCGCGCGGCTGCATCAGCACGCGATCAGCGATCATGTAAAACCGATAACCTCCGTCACGAAAGCCAAACAGATCTGCGACGAGTGTCCGGTTGCCCCAATTACTGTTATTGCCCCAAGGACTTGCCATGACGAACTCATCAATCACAATCGCAAAAATGAGGCAGAGATTTTCAGCCACGGACGTTGGGTAATCCAGTCGCACCACTTTATACTTCAAGTCGATAATCGCCCGAGACAGCTCAACACGAGTAGTGTTTAGCTCATCTCCCGGACTCAATCGGGTAATAGTGCCGCAAACTGCTAGTAAATCGGTGGCGGCATTGATTAACTTATTGTTCGATCCATTGAATTCCCGCAGCGCTAGGCTGAGGTTCTGTAACTCGCCAGCACTGACGGTTACAAGGCTTACCACCCCTTTCGTAGGAGCCTCCACGCCTTGCGGCGTCAGCGTGATTGTTGTGACTTCTGGTTGGACCGCGTTCATGCTTGCCCCAGCATATACAGTGTTGCTTCCACAGTTCCGATTCGATCATCGACGTGCAGGGCAAGGGCTTCGCGTTTCTCAAGGAAACTTAGCCAATGCGGGCTGCTGGTGTCGATCGAAAAGAACGCGGCATTTGCCCTGCTGCGTAACTCCGGTGGGGCCACAGTAAGGGATTTAATCTCAACACCAGTTAAACCAAGCGATACCAAATCCGGCATTGCAGACAGGCCAGACATTTTGCAAGCCAGCGGCCCAAGTTCAGAAAGCGCAGTATCACCGTCAGGTCCACTCAGGGCCAGAATTGGGCGGCGATTTTCACTTAACAACCGCGCAGGAAGGACAACCCGCAAGAGGCGGCGCTTTTCAAACAATTCGGTGTTCCATTGCAATGCAACTACACTTGCTGGCTTTTCCAAGACAAGCTTCCGGCGCAGACCCGACAAGACTGTCTCAAAAGACTTCACCATATCTTCGGCGGCATAGATCAAGTTCTCAGAGGCAGCCTGCCCCAATGAAGCACTTAGCTCGGCCGAGAGGCAGGCCAGATACTCAAACAATCGGCGCGGGGAAACATGACTAGATTGCAGAGCATTTTGCAAAATAATCAGCCAACGATTTAACACTTGAAGCTCCAGACGTTCGGCCATCAGGCTACTTTCGCTGCGGGTATCGCTGCCGCTTGCAACACGGCCGGCGGCATTGGCCGCGCGGACCCGTAACAAAGACACCATTTCTTCGAGCCGTTCCATTAGCAAGCTAGAGGCAGATAGGCGCAGAACATGTGGTATAAAACTACGGTCAAGGATTACACGCCCTTCAGCAGTTTTCTCAAGCACCCGCGCCACAGGAATTGTCGCGTAGCCAGACGTCTCAGCGGACTGTGGCACTAGCCGTACACCAACTTCTGCAACCTCGGCCTCGACTGGCTCGTTGCTTGGATCGTTCAAATCGCGCAGCTCGGTCCGCGATTTGACCAAGCGCACCGGGTCGTCGCCATCGCCAAACTGCCGCGAACCAAAAATCGCAAGGGGCACGGCCAGCAAGATGACCTCGTCGACGGTGCCATCAGCAATATCAATTACCACTTCGCCATCAAGACGAAAGAACATGCGATCTGGCAAAACGCCTGCTGCCTGGCGAAGGGCAAACTTTCCAATTTTCAACATGTCTTGATTGATCTCAAGCTGACTGACCCCATAGTCACCATTAGTCAAGTCGAGCTGGGCAATTTCATTTATATAATTTTGTAAATTCAGATGGTTATGCTGAAAATGCTGTGGGGCGATAAACATGCCTTCGCTCCAGACTATAGATTTTTTCATGACTTTAATCCATCAATTAACCGGCCAAAGAAGCCAGGTTTACGAGGCTCCTCAGCCACCATTTTTTCCTCTGGGACACCACGAAATTGCAATGAAATTCCTGATGCTGTGACCGAGACGGTCACGCCATCGTCGAGAAGTTCTTCGTTGATAGGCACCACATGTCTGAACTGCTGCGTACCCGAGTCGGCAAACTCAGCAAACGCTCCAAGGTAAAACACGTCAGGTTCCAGATCGATCGCAACAAGACGGAGCTCGTCAGGATAAAGCGGTGACAGACTGCGTACATTCACCACGACACCGGCTAATTCTGGTGGACCACCGTTAAAAATCTGCCAGAAATCAGCAGTCTCGAACACGCTGCGACTGTTAAGCTGATAAAGGCGGATCACAATCGGGTTGGGTGAATTGTTGTAGTTATTCACACTTGGTCCAGCTTGTACGATCAGCGTTTTATTCACAGGGGCCGGTGCTGCTACTTCTTTGGGCGTGGCGCATGCCACAAGCAAGGCCAGCACCATTGTATTTAGAATTAGGCAAATGAAATGGTTCATTTTTTCCACATCGCTTCAGAAAATAGAGCCATGAAATTACGTTTGAATTCTCCGTTGGCGCGTTTTTTGGCGAATTGACTCATATATATCTTCCAGTATCTTTTCCGGCGATTCACCAGCATTGGGATGTAGTCGTCGTAGTCCGATTGGAGCTTTTCCGGATCAAGCTCGCTGAGAAATGATTCAAACGCGAGTTCCATCGCCGCTAACACCTGATCGCGGTAAAGCACAGGATGCATTGGGACTTCGTGGCGTGTGGGCATTTCGGCATCATTGGGCGAAATGACGTCGAACATGTCAGAACGTGCGGTTGGAACGGTCGCTTCAGGTCGTTGCGCAATCGCGATACCTATATCGCGCGGACGATCTTTAGAACTTTCGTCAAGTCTGGGGCCCTCAGAAAAGGGATCAAACATCAGATCTTGGTCAAGATCGACCTCAGCTCGAGTGAATTTATGATCGCAAAACTCGACGGTCTCTTCCAACGCCTCACCTGGCATCAGTGCATCTTTCGAAGAGAAATCGCTTTCAGTCTTAAATACGATTTCAGCGTCACTTATGTCAGGTAAAACAGGGCGTGCACCACCAACAATTCCAATCAGCAACCGGTAATCTCCGAGTCCAATAATATCGCCATCGGCCACGGGCAGTGTCTCTTGTGAAGACATGTCATTGCCGTTCAGCACCGTGCCGTTAGTACTGGTATTCGTGATCTTATAGCTACCCTTTGACGTCTTCTTCAGCACAGTATGTGTTCGTGAAATCTGTCCTGATAGGTCCGGCAGACAGACATCGGCCGCAAAGTCACGACCAATTTTGGACTCGGTGCCATTCAAGAAAAACTCACGCTGGGGCGCTGTTTCGCTGATTGGAATTTGTATGAGTTGGATACTTAGGGTCATCGCGGTTCCGCCGTACAGCTTAGCACACTAGTATCAAATTGGCTCTGAAAGCTTGGGTTGGCACTGAGGAACTTGTTCGAGAAATGCACGGACATATTTTGGGAGCGGAACGGTATTTTGATGAACTGACCCTCAGAGATACCCCGTTCCTTCATATAGTGTTGAAAAATGAGCTCATATTCCAGTGCTACATCAATGTCACCCGCGAGTAGCATGTTGAGCAGCGAAGCAGCATTCTGTGGTCGCATTACAACGTTATACCCATTGGTCATTAGATGTCGCCATTTGCTGGTCGCGAATTTTGCGCTGTAGCGTGCGCCGAGCGCATCTGCGGAATCATTAGGGTCAACGTTGGAATTCAAGGGCATATACCAAGCAAGGTCTTCAGTGATGATCGGTACTGACGGCGTAGAATACTTGGCACGAGAGGAGTTCGCAGAGCCAACAAAAAAGCCATCATAGACGTCCGTTTGTGTCCCAAGCTGGGCGGCTGACCAATCTGTCAGAGTAATTTCATAATTGATCTGCATTTTTTCAAGCGCGCAGGACACCTGATCCACAGCAAGCCCGTGGAGCTCCGGTGTATTGCTGTCTTCGTCAAACACAATCATCTGATAGGGTGGCAAATCTTGCGTCGCTAAGCGTATAGTTACGCCTGATTGCGATTGGGCCGCAACGGAAACAGCGGATGCAACTAACCCAACTGCTGCCCAATCCATGATCGAAAAACTTTGAAACCTCCGCATGGCTCTACTCCAACTTCAGCACAACATCTGTTCCGTCGTACCCAACGGAAATAGATGCCAGTACTTTGCCATCAATAACCCGGCTGATGCATTCTTCAGCCAAGCGTGGAAGGAAGTTTTTGTTGATGATCGCCTCAAGCGCTCGTCCGCCTGACAGTGGATCGTTATTAACATTAACAACATAGTCAACAAAACCCTGTTCCCAAGTGAAGACAGCATTATATTGAGCTTTGATCCGTTTTTTGATCCTTTTTAAATGGATTTCCGTCAACAAGCCGCTGACCTCAGATGTCAGCGGGCGATAGGCGATCAGCTCTGTTCGGCCAATAAAAGCGGGGCTAAAACTATTGAGGAGTATCGGACGCAGGTGATTAGTCAATTCATCCGGGCTTGGCGTTTCATCAGTTGATTCGATGAAATCACGAATTTCCTCGCCGCCCGTGTTTGAGGTCATAATGATAATCGTATTACGGAAATCGACCTCATTACCTTCACTATCGCTGATATGGCCTTTGTCAAATATCTGAAAAAAGATGTCATGGATTTCACGATGTGCCTTTTCCATCTCATCCAACAAAAGCACGCAATAGGGTTTGCGCCTCACGGCTTCGGTCAGCACACCGCCTTTGCCATAACCGACGTAGCCAGCCGCCGCTCCCAATAGCATTGACACTTTGTGGGCTTCTTTGAATTCAGTCATATTGATCGAAACCATTGCATCTTCGCCACCAAAGAACTGATCAGCGATGGCCAACGCAGTTTCGGTTTTGCCGACGCCAGAAGGCCCACACATCATGAATACGCCGATCGGTTTGCGCGTATCAGTTAGCCCAGCACGGGAAATCTTAAGCGAACGGGTGATAGCCTCAATCGCAGCGTCTTGCCCAATTACGCGTTGCTTCAGCGTAGCCTCCATATTGAGCAACCGTTCGGCTTCGTTGGCACCAAGGCTGTTTACCGGCACACCTGTCCAGTCCGAGATCACAGAAGCAATTGTATCTGCAGTGACCCAAGGGTGGACGTAGATGTCGCTATCGTCGCTGCCCATCGGACTTGGCGCGGCTGTATCCTCGTTTACCTCAGCGACGCGCGCAGCCTCAAGACGGGCTGCAACCTGTTTTTTCTGAACCTCCCAATTAGCAATGCGAGCGGCAACATCAGTGCGCCGGGATACGATATCTGTGTTGAGCGCGCCAGCATCAAAGCTATCATTGCCAAACATCCTCGCGTCGGCCTCCGATTTCTCTAGCTTGGCTTCAGCAAACCGTAGCTGCTCTTCCAGGATTTCGATTTGCTCAGGGCGGGCATGCTGCGAGATAGCAACGCGAGAGCAGGCGGTGTCCATTAGGCTGATGGCTTTGTCAGGCAGACGACGCGAAGGCATAAAGCGGATCGATAGATCAACTGCCGCCTTAATTGCTTCTTCGCGGATAAAAACATTATGGTGTTGGCTCAGCCCGTTGACGACGGCACGCAAAATATTGACTGACGCATCACGCGCAGGTTCCTCAATCGTAATTGCTTGAAAACGGCGCGATAGGGCGGGGTCTTTTTCAAAGTACTTTTTATATTCAGTAAAGGTTGTGGCCGCAATTGTGCGGAAGGCCCCACGTGCCAATGCTGGTTTTAGCAGGTTAGCTGCGTCGTTCTGCCCTTCCGTACCACCTGCGCCAATCATCGTATGGGCTTCATCAATGAAAACGAGGATTGGGGTGGACGAGGATTGAACCTCGTTGATCAAGTTTTTTAAACGTTCTTCAAATTCACCTTTCACACTAGCACCGGCTTGCAAAAGCCCCATGTCAAGGCTCACCAATTCAGCATTCTTCAACTGTTCAGGCACATCACCAGAGGCAATTTTTAGCGCAAGTCCCTCAACCACAGCGGTTTTCCCAACTCCAGGTTGGCCCAGAAGGATTGGGTTATTTTGCCTTTTGCGCAGCAACACATCGATCGCCTTAGAAACTTCGCTGGTCCGGCCAAGAACCCTATCCAGCTTGCCTTCACGCGCTGCGGTAGTCAGATTAACAGTATACTTCTGCAGCGCTGTGCCATCACCTGTTGCCTGAGCCGCCCCCCCGACAGAGGATGCAGGGGCGACAGTCTGCCCGCGCTCGATTGCAAAGGCGCGCAGCGCATCAGTTGACATTGACTTGAGTGCGGCCAGCGGTGCCGCCCGTGCACCAAGGTTATTCGGCATCTGAGTTGCTAGGAAAAACACTTCTGGCAGGATAGCCCCTTGATCAAGCTCAACTGAGGCCAAAATCCAGGCCTGTTCAATCAGTTTGACAAGCGACCCAGAAATGGTTGGCTGTTGTACATCGGCACCAGCGCCAAACGGCATCTCTCGTTCAAAATCCGCCTGCAACGCATCAAGACTGACCCCTTGGCCTTCAAGAAACGCTTGAAGTTCAACATCTTTACCAAACAGAATATGATAAAGCCAATGTGCCGTCTCAACGGTTGACGCTTTGCGTTTCATTGCTTCACCAACAGCATTTTCAAGGGTCTCGCGCAGTGGCGGAGAGAGACGGTTCACGAGTTTTACAAGAGCAGCCATTAAATGAGCCTTTATGCCAGGATTTCGGTGAGTTTTATTTTTGCGCTTTGTTCCGGCTGTTTCTCGGGACAAAGTATATTATAAGCTCCAAGACGTGAGCCTTTGTCAGGCTGCGATGAAAGGCGCGGAGCCTGTAGAGTATCACGCTGAACCTGCGCATAGATTGTGACTGGAACTGGATCACGTAGATAACGTGTGATCAGACGCCGAAGAGCACAAAGGTCTTCAACACCCGAAGCCAGTTGATAGAAATCGCTTGTTTCTTCGCATTGCAAAAAAACTTCGATATGGCCAGCGGGCGTGCGGCCCATTCGGCCGAGGATTGCTCCGACACCTAACTGCGCTGTCGTATTCCGACGGCTTGAAATTCTGGTTCGGCTTTCGGCACGAATGGGATGGCGTGTTTTAAAATGCACGCGCACCTGTACTGAGCGCCCAGTCCACCAACCAAGGACAGCTTGCAGGTTTTCGAGTGATCTGTTCCGCGACAGCAACGGCAAGATGAGCTCAATGTAGCGAGAGTCATAATCATGATTTTGGCCAAAGCGCACAAAACGGCTCAGCACCGAAGCCTCAGTTTTTCTGCCTTTATCTTGAGAGGCCACCAGCAGTGCGGCGCTGCGTATCCGTAGCTCCAATTGCTTGAGACGTTTATCAAAAATCGTAAGAAAAGCGTGCAGACCATCGTCGTCGTTGTGCAAGCCATGCAACATGGCCTCAAGAATGTAATCTGGCAGCGCACCATCGAAACCAGACAATGGCGCTCCCCCGATTTGCGAAGGTCGCGCGCCACTTTGACGCGCTGTTGTAGGGCGTTGTTCTGTAGTTCCAGTGGAAGCCGGGCCGTCGGGGTACGGATCAAATTGCCCTTGATCCAACGCACGTTCAAATGTGGCCGATTTCAAACGCAATGCCTGCAACGCGTTAATTGATGTCAGATCTGTTCTATTCTGTGTCATCCGCTTATCTGACCCCCATGAATTGTAGGGAAGATCACAAAAGGCTCGTCGCGGCCGCGTTCACGTATCCGCAATTGTAGAAACCGATCATAGCTGATTAGCGCATTAAAAAACATCTGTAATGCCGCTCCAAACACAAATGGCGGGAACGGGAGTGTTTCAAAATCAAGTGTCACTTCGATCTGACTGCCGGTCGAAAGCAGAACGTGCTTGCCAACTTTTACTGGCGCAACCGATTGCTCGACAGTGACGGCCCAAATCGCGTCAGCAGCTCCCGTCAGGCCGGCGGGTGCACAAAGATGGAGCGCTTCCTTCAACGCTTCTGTTGGGTCCGGAGCGTCAAAAACTGACGCAAAGTTACCGTTGATCAATGACAGTATGTCCCATAGACGCTCGGCGCTAGTATTGGGTGCTATGGGCACAGTCGGCTCTTCAAGTATCTTAAATGGAACTTCAGCAAGCTGTTTATCCGCGAAAAATATTTCCATGCCTTGGCGCGCAGAAAATGCGCCACTGCCATTGGAACAAATCAAGGTCGCCACAAAATCAAAAGGGGCTGGTTCACTGATGACGGAAAAACTGACTTCGCGGCGCGCCAGGTCCGTGTTGCCAGTGAGGAAACGCTCTTGCCATATAGGTAGATCCTGACCGAAACGCCCACCTGGTGTAGTGATCTGGGGCAAGCGTATTTCCCCGTCCGAGGTCAGCATATGCAGCGTTTCAATCTGCAGTGTTTCACATGGCATAGTTGCAGCTGATTGTGGCGTAACTGGGACTTGGATGCGCCCGTAGTCATAGCGAACCGGACGGGACTGTTCTTTGTAGAAGTTGAGCATTGGAACGACATTGGTCGCCAAATCACCATCATCAAGTCTGGTCAGTTTTCGTGCTCCCTCATTATTCAGGAAAAACCGTAACTCGATAGGTCCCGGCCCCACCCCTGCACAAAGATGTTCCAAGTTGTTCAGGGTGAAGAATGCTGCCTTATCGGGGTAACAGAGGAAATCTCGCAGCCTGGTCAAACCCGGCATTTCGGTTGGTGCCGCAGGCAAGAACATATCTCTGTCGGCAATCAGCTTGATGCCAAAGTTGTTGCGATCCATCATATGCGTCGCCTTAACGCCAACAGCTGCAAACCCAATACCAAGAAGATTATCACTGAGTACGTCAATCAGTCGCGTTTTGCGTCCACCAATGGCTGAAACATAAAGTTCAAGTCCCCCACTCAAAATCTCTGAAATCGGCAGACTGTCATCAAATGTGGCTAGCGTAACGCGGATCGCAGCCTCACAATTGTGCAATTCATTCGGCAACTCGAACGAGAGTGGCGCCCGCTCAAGCTGCACACCGGTTACCTTAACGGGTGCCAATTGCGTAGGTCGAGCTACGGAGAACCTACATGCAGGACGATCTCCTTCCGCTTCAATATCCAGCGTAGTCCCCGCATCTATAAGTAAGGACTCCGTCAGGCTGGTCTTTTCTGCGACCATCTGCACGGGGCAATAAGCGGGTGCACCAAGCAAAAACGTTGGAGCAATCATGCGCGCCAGATCGAGCGCAAATTCTGGTAATGTATCATCGAGCCGTTTGGACAACCGCGCCGAAACGAGTGCTAATGAATCGCTCAAGCGCTGCACATCGGGATCGCCACTTTGGCCTGCTTTGATCTTGAGTGCGCGAGCTTTTTGAGGATGCGCCACCTCAAATTCCGAAAACGCCCGACGCATGTAGTCCAGCTCAGTCTCATAATGTTGTAGGATATCATCCATTTCTATGCCCCTTACCGGACATTGTGGTCCATCCTCGAAATTGCCTTTTCAAACGACATTGTTTTGATGCCGTTTTCGGTCATGACAGTTGCTCCAATATAGAATGAAACAGAGTTGTTATGTTCGTCGGACTGGATTTCGATCTCGCTCAGCAATTTAATGCGCGGTTCAAATCGCGTAAGACGCTGTTGCAACGCCTGTCGGATCATCGTGTCACGCGCGCCGCCATTCACAGCCCAGTTCATGGGCAACCCAAAACAGAGATTTGAGGCCTGCGCATGCGGTAGCTTAGGCCCAACAGACCTTTCAGGGGAGATGGATTGCAATAATACTTCAAGGTGCGTTGCAATGCGCTGTTCGACAGTCGCGGATCCGCTTTGGCCCAGGAATGCTGTGGCAAAGGACACTTTATACTGACTCCTTTAGCCGACTGGCATCAAAATCAGTTTTTAACATGATCGCACCCAGAACATGGTCGATCTGATACTGCGGCTGAATGCTGATTTCGCATTGAAACCTTGCAATGGTAGCCTTGTCCTCTGAAATTTTAACTTTAGCCCCCCGTAATGGGTAGCGAGCCTGCTGATCTAACGATGCGCTGGAGGTCGATACATAGTCTTCAAGCCAGTTGTTCACAACTGCCTGACATTCGGCTGCGGTCTGCAACTGGCCGATCAAATGCCGGATTTGTACTTTGATATAGTGCACCATGCGGCAGCCAATCATCACTGATTGAAGCTGTGTTGTGATCTCTTTCCACGTCGAACCGTCACAATCTGTCACGGAGTTATTGCCGACGAAGTAAAGGATGTTCGACTTTGTACTTTCAGCCAATGGAATGAAACCATTTTCCGCATAGCAATGGGCGATATTTCGAGTTAGGCGAACACGCGCACGCGCACAGCGCGCAGTGCCTTGTGGCAGTGGATGAAGCGTAGGTGATAGCACCGCGCCTGTACCAGGTTCACCGACCACTAATTTTAAAAATCCAAACCAGCCACAACGCTGGTATTCTGAAATGGCGGTACGAATAAAGTCAAACCCGGCAGACCCCCAAAGCCCTTCGCTGTCAGCAGGAGTCTGATGAAAGAGAAAGCCAATATCGTGGTCTATGTATCGACTGCGCAGCTGCGTGCGCGGCATGGTAAGCCCTAAATACTGCGCATTAGGCAAAGCCCGCAGTCGCTGCCAGGTCGCATATTCTCCACTACCCAGCACATTTGTTACACGTCGCGTGTCAGTGTACCAGGCAGCATCACTCTCACCAAAAAATGCAGTACCTGCGCCCATCACAATCGGGCACATACAGGTTTCGCCGAGCCTGCACAGTAGCTGCGCAGTATAGAGCTCATCAAAATTGGTCTCAAGGCTCATCGATAATTCATGGTCAATCATCAAAATGCCAAATGGCTCACCGCCTAAGGTGTCGAGCTCTTGCATACCAATGCGAATGAACAGCAATGATTTGCGGATTTCGCTAGTATAATTCAAATCGTGTTCGAGTTCTTGCCAACTTAAATCAAGGAGTTTGACCTTTACGTTGGCTGCATAGTCCTTGGCCCACACAACGCTCGCAAGGCCCATCCAGCGTGCCTCAAGAATTTGGAATTTTTCGTGCTCTATTATAAAACTTATCTGCGCATTTAGACGTTCTTCGATATCCAGCACAAGCATGCGAACCGTTGCATACAGTTGTGCTAAAGATTGGAAGCGCGCCGTTAGGCAGTCCAACACTTCTATGTCGCCCCCCCCAACGCCACTCAAGGCTGGGGAGGGAGACATGTTATTTTCCCGAAATTGGGGCATATTCAGCCTTAACCAGGGATTTTTGTAACCATACGCACCGAGGTAGACAGCTCTTCGAGCTGCAGCCAAGGGCGCAGGTAAGCCACGGCCGAATAAGCGCCAGGTTTGCCAGGCTGTTCGATCACGTCGATCCGGCTTTCAGCCAGTGGCGTGCGCGAACGCTCGTCATTTCCCATTGCACCGGCATTGGTGTACTGATCTATCCAAGACTGTAGGTCTTTTTGTATGTCACCCGCTTCAAGGTTCGATCCAAGCATGTCGCGGCCCATCACTTTAAGGTAATGCGCGATGCGGCTGCTAGCCATTACATATGGAAGTCGAGCGGAGATCGCGGCGTTGGATGTTGCATCTAGATCTACATAGGTTTTGGGACGCTGTGCTGTCTGGCTACCAATAAAGACCGCATGACTAGTGTTTTTGTAGTGGACCAGCGGCAAGAAACCAAGATCGGACAGTTCTTTTTCGCGCTCATCAGTAAGGTTTACTTCAGTTGGGCATTGCTGTTGCAGATCGCCAGCATCAGATTTGAATGTTAAGTTCGGCAGTTGCGTCACCTTTCCACCATTCTCAAGCCCGCGAATGGCGGTACACCAGCCATAAGCTGTGAAGGCATCGTTCATCTTTAAAGCAGTTTCATACGCAGCATTCGACCAGACAAGTTCTGAATTTTTGCTGGGGCGTTGATTGCCGTTGGCGTCGGTGGCCAACTCGTTATACTCAAACGTCTTGGCCGAACCGCCATTTTGGCCATAAGGGAGGCGAGCCAGTGTTGCAGGCAACGTCAGAGTGACATAGCGGCTTTCGTCGCTATCACGGAACCCATTCCAAGCGGCATAGGTCGGTGAGTCAAATCCAGCAGCCACAGGGCGACCTTCAGCAAAGGATTCAAAACTCTTGT
>MDTF01016166.1_pt1 | contig 17326 bp, 15 predicted proteins | sample 811191 | NCBI WGS metagenome assembly MDTF01 (sample SAMN05326649, study PRJNA326480) | marine metagenome | isolation source: seawater | place: Southern Ocean | collected 2011 | reverse complement strand
TGGCCTCAAATATTTGTTGAAGCTCTCCCTAAATTCATTCAACCAATTGGTAAGATAATATTCTATCCATATTTTTATTATGCAAGAAGGACAATTAATGATGTTAGTGCTATTTCATCAATGACCTCAGGTTTTTTGCAATCATTTCTAAGCTTTTCTGAAAGACAGCCAAAGAGTATCGATCATATTTTTCGCCTAACATCACCAATTCAAAAAATAAATCACGATGAATTAGTAGAGGCTAAAAAGTGGTGGAGTAATCTAAATATTGACAAATCTCGAATTAATTTTTTCTTTGTTGGTACATTTAGTAGAAATTTTGATTTTAATCCTATTGCTGATGCTGCTTATAAAGCGCAGTTAAATGGTAAGGGTTGGCGCTTTATTTTGTGTGGTAATGGACCTAAACTTGATGGTTTAAAAAAAAGAATGAAGCATCTTGATAATGTTTTTTTTCCAGGATGGGTTGATGCTCAAAAAATTAACGCATTAGGAAAAATGTCAGTTGCAACAATAGCACCCTATATAAACGTTGATAACTTTATCAATAATATCCCAAATAAAGTTGTTGACTCACTTGCATTGGGATTGCCAATTTTAAGTCCACTAAAGGGGGAGGTTGAAAGCCTTATTAAACATAAAAAAGTTGGTTTGTTTTATGATAAAGAACTATCACTTTACCAATGCATTGATAATATTAGTAATAATAAGAGTTTACAAAAAAACCTTTCAAATAATGCTTATAAAACTTATGTTAATAATTTTGAATTTAATAAAGTTTATGAGGATTTTGTTGTATATTTAGAAAAATTAGCAAAAATTCAAATTAAATCATTAAAAGATAAATCCTAGGGGAATTCAATGAAAGATAAAAAAATTGCAATTGTTGGTCTTGGTTATGTTGGATTGCCTTTAGCGCTTGCATTTTCTAAAAAGTTTAAAATAGTTGCTTATGATAATGATAGTGAAAGAGTTAAAAGTCTAAATGAGGGCCATGACTGGACATTTGAAATTGATGACTCTATTCTAAAAGCGCCAAACAATATTACGTTTACTAGTAATACTGAAAAAATTGCTTCCTGTAATATTTTTATTGTTACAGTTCCAACTCCTGTTGATAAATCATTTAAGCCTGATTTAACACCTCTTAGAAATGTATCTAAATCAATTGGTTTAATCTTAAAAAAAGATGATATTGTTATTTACGAATCAACCGTTTATCCTGGAGTAACTGAAGAAGTTTGTGTACCAATACTAGAAGAGTTTTCAGATCTAAAATTTAATAAAGACTTCTATTGTGGATATTCACCTGAAAGAATTAACCCAGGTGACAAAAATCATACGGTGGATAAAATCTTAAAAGTTACTTCTGGATCAACACCAGAAATTGCAATTATAGTAAATGAGTTATATAAAAAAGTTATTGAAGCAGGAACATTTTTAGCTTCAAGCATTAAGGTTGCTGAAGCATCTAAAGTAATCGAAAATATCCAGCGGGATGTAAATATCGCATTGATTAATGAATTAGCAATGATTTTTAGTGAGTTAAATATTGATACTAATGAGGTTTTAGATGCAGCCGATACTAAATGGAATTTTAATAAATTTACACCTGGCTTGGTTGGAGGTCATTGTATTGGTGTTGATCCTTACTACCTCTCTTTTAAAGCTCAAGAAGTAGGACAATCTCCAGACCTTATATTAACTGCGAGAAAAATTAATAATGGTATGAGTAGTTTTATTGCTACGCGTACTGAACGAGAGATGAAGAAGCATGGAAAAATAATAAAAAATTCAAATATTCTTGTTTTAGGAGCAACTTTCAAAGAAGATTGTCCAGATATTAGAAATAGTCAAGTGATCCATCTTATTACAAATTTAGAAGCCAAGGGTGCTAAAATTGACTTATATGATCCATGGCTTAAAAAAAATAAGGTAGAAAATTCAATGTGGTCTAAATTTTTAATAGGAAATCCTTTAAAGCTAAATCATCTATATGATGCGATAATTGTTGCAGTAAGTCATAAAGAGTTTAAGGCTTATTCTTCTGATGATTTTTTAAATTTATCTAATGGAGAATTAATTATTATCGATATAAAAAATATAGTGGAAACGCCTTCTTGGCGACTCTAAAATACTTTTTAAAGGATATTTTTTTAATCTATTTTGAATTACTCATCTAAAGACAAAAATATAGAGTCAACACGTTATAATCAACGTGCTGAAAAAATACTTATATCAAATAATAGTTTGATTAGTGATGTAACAATTCCACTATTTAATCGAAAACCTTCAGAAAAATATCAGTATTACCTTAAAAAATATATTAATAAATCATCTATAGTTCTTGAATTAGGGGCGGGTACTGGACGCTTCTCAGAACTTTTATTGAGCTTGGGAGGTAAAGTCTTTATAACTGATATTTCACCTGCATCTCTAAAAGTTATTAAAAAAAAATATTCTAAATATCATGATAATTTTAATATTCAAGTGGCCGATATAGAAAAATTACCATATGACAATAACTCTTTTGATATTGTTTCAAGTGCAGCAGTTTTGAGTTATGGGGATAATTTATCTGTTATGAATGAAATCAATAGAGTTCTTAAGCCTGATGGAGTATTCATTTGTATAGATAGTTTAAATGAGAATCCATTTTATAAATTAAATAGGTGGATTAATCATAAAAGGGGAAAAAGAACATTTAGTACTTTAACTAATATGCCTACATTAAAACTTATAGAAGAATACAGGTCTTTATTTGATGTACTTGGTTTAAGATTTTATGGCTCAATAGTATGGCTCTATCCATTTTTTAAGATATTGATTGGAGAAAGACATGCTACTCAAGTAATAGAGAAGTTTGATACTTTGATAAAAACTTATAGATCTAGTTTTAAATTTGTTGGTGCATTTAGGAAAAAATAAGATGAAAAATATACCTTTTTTTAATTACCCTGCTTTATTCGCACAGAGAAAAAATGAATACAATAGTATTATTAGTAAAGTCCTAGCCCAAGGTGCATATATTATGCAAAAGGATTTGCAAGATTTTGAGGTAAGTCTTTCCGAGTACTTGAATGTGAAGCATACTATAGGAGTGGCAGATGGGACAATGGCTCTATTAATATCACTAATGGCTGCAGATGTTGGGGAGGGTGATGAAGTTCTTGTGCCATCCCATACTTTTGTTGCAAGTGCTGCTGCAATTCATCATGTAGGCGCAAGACCTGTTTTGGTAGAGTGCGCAAAAGATCATTTAATTGATATAGATGCACTTCGACGTAAGATTACTAGTAGAACCAGAGCAATTATGCCTGTGCAGCTTAATGGAAGAGTTTCAGATATGGTTGGTGTGCTTAAAGTTGCAAATGAAAATAATCTTATAGTAATAGAAGACTCATGCCAGGCTTTGGGTGCAAAGTTTGATGATAAGTTTGCAGGGACATTTGGCTCAACTGGAACATTTAGTTTCTTTCCAGCAAAGACTCTTGGATGCTTTGGTGATGGTGGTGCAGTAATAACTGATAAAGATGATATTGCTGAAAAGGTTCGTATCATTCGTGATCATGGAAGAGACCCTAGAGATGGAAAAGTTAAAAGATTTGGCTTTAATAGTAGGCTAGACAATATCCAGGCGGCAATTCTAAATCTAAAGCTAAAATATTACGATGAAGATATATCTCGAAGACGAGCTATTGCATCTATTTATCAAGAGCGACTTAGTAATATAGAGGCTTTATTTCTTCCACCCGCTCCAAATTCAGATGAAAGGCACTTTGACATTTATCAAAACTATGAAATCGAGGCAGATGATAGGGATAACTTAAGAGAGTTTCTTCAACATCGTGGAATTGGAACGATACTTCAATGGGGTGGGTTTATGATTCATCAATTTGAAGAATTAGGATTAAATAAAGACCTTCCATTTACTGAAGAGATCTCTAAAAAATTTATGCTACTTCCAATTCACCCAATGTTGAGTGATGAAGATGTGTTTTACATTTGTGAAAATATAAATGAATTTTATTGTGCTTAATTTAGAGATTAAATTTTAAAAATTATAATAATAGAGAATAGGAAATGAATAAAAAAAATAAAATAGCAGTATCAGGGGGGCTTCGAACATCTGCAGAAGCAGATGAGGCTGGATTAAATAAAGAGTGGTTTAATCAAAATTCCGGAACCTGGGAAAGTAAAATGGAGAACTTTCCTAAGTATGTAAGGCGACAAAATTTAACAAGGTTTTTAGTTCTTTATGAAATATTTAAAAAAATTATTAATGTTAAAGGTTCAATAATTGAATGTGGCGTTAATCAGGGCTTTGGCATTTCATCTTGGTCTAAATTCTCAGCGATTATGGAACCAGTAAACTTAACAAGGCGCATCTATGGCTTTGATACTTTTGAGGGTTTCCCAGAATTATCAAACAAAGATATTTCAAAAAATAGCGATCACGTTAAAGTTGGTGATTTATCTGCCGATACCTATGAAGAGCTTATTGGACTTTCAGAGATTCATGATAGTACGAGATATTTAGGGCATATTCCAAAGGTAAAACTAATTAAGGGTAATGCTGTAAATACCATACCAAGTTTTATTGAGGACCATCCTCACTTATTGGTAAGTTTATTATATCTAGACTTTGATCTTTATGAACCCACAAAAATTGCATTAGAAAGTTTTTTTCCACTGATGCCTAAAGGTGCGGTTATTGTTTTTGATGAGCTTGATAATCCTCTTTGGCCTGGAGAAACTAAAGCGATGCTTGAATTTTGTAATGATATGAAATTACAAATTGAAAGATTGCCTTATGATCCATATGTTGGATTTGCTGTTATAAAATAATGAAGGTTTATGTATGAAATATGATGGTCAATTTAAAAATATAAATGTGCTTGCGAACAAGATTCGTAAGCATGCATTAGAAATGACTAGCTTAGGTGGTAGCTCACATATTGGCTCTATTTTATCGATTTCTGATATTCTTGCTGTTCTCTATGGGCATACTCTAAAATATAAATCTACTAATCCAAAGTGGTCTAAACGAGATAGATTTATACTTAGTAAAGGCCATGCAGGGGCAGGAGTTTATGCTGCTCTTGCAGAGTGTGGATTTATGCCAGTAGATAGGTTAAAAACACATTACCAAGATGGTTCAGACTTATCTGGGCATGTTTCTCACAAAGGTATCCCTGGCGTTGAGCTATCTACAGGCTCCCTTGGCCATGGACTACCTGTAGGTGCAGGGATGGCACTTGCTGCAAAAATTAATAAGCAAATGCATCGTGTTTTTGTTTTAATGAGTGATGGAGAGTGTGATGAGGGATCAAATTGGGAAGCAATATTATTTTCATCACACCATAAGTTGGATAATTTAGTTGCAATAATTGATCGTAATCATCTTCAAAGTATTCACTCTACTGAGGATACGCTCGCCCTTGAGCCTTTTTCTGATAAATGGAAAGCATTTGGATGGGATGTTTTAGAGATTGATGGCCATAATTATGAAGAGCTGTCTACAGCTTTTAATCAGGCAGATCAAGGTTCAAAAAAGCCGCTTTGTATAATTGCAAATACAATCAAGGGCAAAGGTGTTTCATTTATGGAGGGAAAAACACTTTGGCATTACCGAAGTCCTCAAGGCGAAGAGTATGATGCAGCTATAAGAGAATTGGAGAAAGATGATGAGAGATGAGTTTATAAAATCATTAACATCTCTAGCAACTAATGATAAAGATATAGTTTTACTTACTGCAGATCTTGGTTTTGGAATTTTTGAGGATTTTGAGTCTCGTTTTCCAGGTCAATATTTTAATGTTGGAGTCTCTGAACAAAATATGACTGGATTAGCTACTGGTTTATCCCTTGAAGGTAAGAAAGTTGTTACCTATTCTCTTGCTAATTTTCCAATTCTTCGATGTTTAGAGCAAATTCGAAATGATGCTTGTTATCATAATGCAAATATTACTATTGTTGGTTCTGGAGGTGGATTTAGTTATGGAGCTTTAGGAATGTCTCACCATGCAACTGAGGATCTTGCAATTCTTCGTGCATTGCCTGGTATGAAGGTAATAGCTCCATGTACTGCATGGGAAGCTGGAAAAGCAACCTCTTCACTTATTAATAGTGGTGGAGTTGGGTATTTAAGAATAGATAAAACTTCCGCTAAAGATGATTCTGAAGATAAAAAATTTATTCTTGGAAAGGCTAGAAGGCATCGAGAGGGTAGTGATTTAACATTAATTGCAATTGGTGGAATACTAAAAGATGTAAATGCTGCAGCTTTTAAATTAGAGAGTCATGGTATAAGTGTCAGAGTGCTTGGGATTCACACCTTAAAGCCAATTGATGAGGTTGAAATACTTAGTGCTGCATCTGAAACTGGAGGCATAGTTACAATAGAAGAACATAACAAGGATGGTGGTCTTGCAGGTGCAGTAGCCGAGGTATGTATGGATAATGGTGTTTTTCCGAAAAATTTTGCAAGGATTGGTTTGGATAATATGTATTCATCAATTGTTGGGAGTCAACAGTATCTAAAGTCTTATTACAAGATGGACATGAAAGCTATTGTTGATCTAGTTCTTAAAATACTCAAAAATTGATAGTATCAATTTTATGAAGCGTATATTTGACGTATTTTTTTCAATTATTGGTTTATTATTTTTATCCCCAATATTATTGATTTTTGTTTATTTAGTTTATCGGAATGATAAACAATTTCCATTTTATTTAGCTCCAAGAGTTGGAATGAATGGCTTATTATTCAATATGGTAAAGTTGAGATCTATGAATATTGGTTCTGATAGTAATGGTGTTGATTCAACTGCCATTAATGATTTGAGAATTACACCAATTGGTAAAAAAATCAGAAAGTATAAGCTTGATGAGCTTACTCAGTTATGGAATGTTCTAATAGGTGATATGAGTTTAGTTGGTCCAAGACCAAATGTTGAGAGGGGTACTGAAGTTTATACTAATCTTGAAAAAAAACTACTATCAGTAAGACCGGGAATTACCGACTTTTCATCTATTGTTTTTTCGGATGAAGGGGAGATACTTAAAGATACTAATAGCCCTGATTTTACATATAACAAACTTATTCGCCCGTGGAAAAGTAGACTTGGTTTAGTATATGTTGATAATCAAACAATATGGTTAGATTTTAAACTTATCTTAATTACACTTCTTGCTATTATTTCTAAGCAGGCTGCACTCAAATGGGTCAATAGTCAACTCCGAAGTTTAAATGTTGATAAAGATGTTATTAATATTTCTAGAAGAGACATAGACTTGTATTCAATCGCACCACCTGAGTATGATAAAAATCAATTAGATTTTTAACAATTTTTTTGATTAGTTGATTAAATTTGTTACTTTAAATTAATTTTTTCGTTAAAGTATAAATTTAAGTCAAATATAGAGTGGTTTTTGTTAATATTTGTAAACTATAATGCAATATATGAATCAACTTCTAATTGGACTATCTAGAAGAAAAAAGCAATTATTAATGATAGTATTTGATGCTATTATTATTATTTTAAGTATTTTTATTGCATTTTCTCTTCGATGGAGTTACTGGTATTTCTCTCAAATTGAAGATTTATACCTTCTGTTATTTATATTTTTATCACCTTTTTTAGCCCTCCCAATCTTCCATAAGTTTGGACTTTATATAGAAGTAATACGCTATGTTGGATTTCATTCAATATGGAAAGTAATTCAGGCAACAACTCTATACTCATTTTTATGGGGTTTAATAATACTTTTTCTTTTTAATCAAAATATTTCTACATCTATAATTCTAATTAATTGGTTACTAGTGGTTATTTTTATTGGTGGATCAAGGTTATTTGCCCGATGGTTAATATTAGAAATAAATATAATTAATATTGAAATTAAAAAAAATAGAGTCCTTATATATGGTGCTGGCTCCGCAGGAAGACAATTGTCTAATGCCTTAGCTAGTTCAAATGATTACAAACCAGTAGCATTTTTAGATGATTCTATAGAAATTTACCAGCACTCGATAAATGGCCTAACTGTTTATTCTCGTGATAATTTGGAAAAAATAATTGAAAAAAAAGAAATTAAAGAGGTTTTTCTTGCCATGCCATCAATTTCACGAGCGCGCAGAAAGGAAATCATAAATTATTTTGAGCCATACTCCTTATTGGTCAAAACACTTCCCAGTATATCTAATCTAGTAAGAGGCAAAGTTAGAGTTGATGATTTATTAGAAATTGATTTGAGAGATTTATTAGGAAGGGATCCAGTTAAGCCAAATAAGAGTCTTCTTAAAATAAATATTTCTAATAAAATTGTTCTAGTAACTGGTGCAGGTGGATCTATAGGTTCAGAGCTATGCAGACAAATAGTTCGTCAAAATCCAAAAAAATTAATACTTTATGATATCAGTGAGCCGAGTCTTTATGAAATAGAACAAGAGCTAATTAGTATCAATGAAGATCAAGTTGAAATTGTTCCAGTTTTAGGCTCAATTGCAGATTTAGTTAGATTTCAAAATATTTGTGAATCATATGTAGTTCAAACTATCTATCATTCTGCTGCCTATAAGCATGTTCCTTTGGTTGAATTCAATCAATCACAAGGAGTACTGAATAATACAATAGGCACAAAGCTAGTTGCAGAGGCTGCAATTAATGCATATGTTGAAACTTTCGTATTAATCTCAACAGATAAAGCTGTTCGACCTACTAATGTTATGGGCGCAAGCAAGCGAATATCTGAAATGGTATTGCAGGCTCTTAATGTTCAGCAGAGTATTACGTGCTTTACTATGGTTCGTTTTGGCAATGTATTAGATTCAAGTGGTTCTGTTATACCTTTATTTAAAAAGCAAATTAGGTCTGGTGGCCCAGTTACAGTTACTCACGCAAACGTAGTGCGATATTTTATGACTATACCAGAAGCTGTTGAGTTAGTAATTCAAGCAGGTGCAATGGCAAAAGGGGGAGAGGTTTTTGTGTTAGATATGGGGGAGCCAATTTTAATTTATGATTTAGCCGTTAAAATGATTAAATTAAGTGGTTTGCAGGTCAAAGACAAAGATAATCTTAAGGGTGACATTGAAATTAAATATACTGGGCTAAGAGCAGGAGAAAAGCTTTATGAGGAGTTATTAGTAGGAGATAACGTTTCTAAAACTGAGAATGCGAATATTATGAGTGCAAAAGAAGATATGCTCATTTGGAGCAAATTAGAGCCTTTGCTATCTAAAATTAAAGAAGCTGCAATTAATAATGATACTAAAGCTATTTATAAATTACTTAAGCAGATTGTTCCACAATTTAATTCAGAGTTTAATGGTCATGATGTAATGAATAAAAAATAAGGCGATAAAACTTAACTTTCTAGTTTGATTTCTAAATACTTACTTCAAGCTTACTAGCAAAATAATTAGTTGCATCGATAAAGCCACCAATACTTCCACAATCAAAACGTTTTCCTTTAAATTTATATCCAATAACTTTGCCTTGATTGGCTTGGACTTTTAAAGCATCGGTAATTTGTATTTCGCGATTTTTATCAGGTTTAATATTTTGAAGAATATTAAAAATATCAGGGGTTAAGATGTAGCGTCCAATAATCGCCATATTACTCGGTGCTTTTTCTATTTCAGGCTTTTCAACCATATCTGTAATACGATAAATATCATTAGAATTATTTAAAAGCTCACCTGAAATAATTCCATATTTGCTTGTATCATGATTAGGTACTTCTTGCAATGCAATAACTGAGCATTGATATTGATTGTATATTTCAATTAGTTGTGAAATAACACCATTAGTATTATTATCGCAAAGATCATCAGCAAGAATTACAGCAAAAGGCTCGTCTCCAATTAGAGGTTGACCAGAAAGAATGGCATGACCTAAGCCAAGTATTTGTTTTTGTCGAACATAAGTAAATGTTGAGTTATTAATTACATTTGTTATTTCTTCAAGATTTGACTCTTTTGAAGTGCCTTTTAATTGTGCTTCAAGTTCAAACGAGTTATCAAAGTGATCCTCTATAGCTCGTTTTCCCCTACCAGTAACAATTGCCATATTATTAATACCAGCAGATAAAGCCTCTTCTACACCATACTGTAATAAAGGCTTAGTTAGTATCGGCAACATCTCTTTTGGGACTGCTTTTGTTGCTGGTAAAAAACGTGTTCCATAACCAGCTGCAGGAAAAAGACATTTTTTAATAATTTTATTTTTTACGTTAATCATAGTGAAATATTATAGAGTGTTATTTATTAGAAAAAATTGATAGTTATAGTAAGAATACTTTAAACTTAGCGTTGAGTTCAATCTAAAGATTAAAACAATAAACTCTTAATTCAGCTAATTAATCTATTGTTGTAATAATAAATGTAAGAAAACTTACTTTTATTATAAACTAATTGACACAATGATAATTTTCGTATAATAAAGTTTAAAAAATATATGCAGAAATTTTATTTAGAATCTACGTTAAATTAAATTATTAAATATGAGTAAATCTAATTTTAAATCTACATCTAAAAAAATTAGTATTGGCCGATCTTTAAATAAGTTTTTATTTAGCAAACTGGGTTTCAATATTATCAGAAATTCTGAATATATGTCGGCAGTTGCTCCTCCTAATTGGCCCTATCGTACAATGTACTTTTATAGACTTTTGAGTTTAGTTGACAATGTTGAAGGCGATATAGTTGAGTGTGGTACAGCTGGAGGCTCTTCATTACTTGGTTTTCTTCAGTTAAAATATTTTAAGGTATTTAAAGATAAACATATTTGGGGCTTTGACTCTTTTCAAGGACTTCCAAGGGAAACAAAAAAAGATTTTTCTTTTTCAAGTAAGTCCAAAGAAGGCAGGTTAATTACTAGCGAAGCAAAGGTTTGGAGCGGACTTTATCGTTCAGGTTTTAGTAAGGAATACATAGATTCGTCAATCACACTTTGCCCCGGTTGGTTCTCAGACACACTTCCCAATTATGAAGGCTCAATTTCACTTTTGCACCTTGATGGTGATTTGTATGAGTCTACAAAATGTGCTCTTGAAAATTTGTGGCCAAAAGTAAGTATTAATGGAATAGTAGCATTAGATGATTATGGTAATAAAGATTTTCCTGGTGAAAAAAAAGCAGTTGATGAATTTTTTGAAATTTATTTTGAAGATAAGGGTGCAGAGTTGTTTCAAGACTCTTTTTTTGGGGGTTTTTATATTATCAGACTTAAATAGCTAAGATTAAAATTATATTATCTACTTTATAGTCTTATGTTCATATCATCAGATTTTTTTTCATGTTGCTTGAAAATATCATAAGTAATGATTTTAAAATTATATTTTTTTAAGATGAGATTTTTGTTTTTTTATTAAAACTATAGTCTAAAATCTTAATGATATTTTTTCCAATAATTGGAAAATATTTCCTCTTCAGTCGGTTTATTTAATTTAATAGTCTTTACTATCTTAGTTATATTTAGGAAGTGCTTATGGTTTATATTCTCATCTGTAATATTATTTCCCCATTTACCACAACCCATTGATAATGAAAATGGTAGTCCATTATTAAAATTCCCACCAGTTGCAAAGCAATGCACTTGATTTACAATTACTCTAGCAACACGCAATTCTTTCCCTAGTTTTATGATATTGTTTTCATTTTTACTATGTATACCGCAAGAATGACCTATGCCTTGATTTTTAAGAATATCATTTGCAATCTTAATCGCACTATCAAAATTTTTGGCCTTATAAACTGTCAAAACAGGTGACAACTTCTCCATTGAAAATGGATACTCTCTGCCTATATTTTTTTCTTCTACCATTAAGAATTTTGAATGTAAATGTTTTTTATTGAGTCCAGACATTGTTGCAATTTCATTTGATTGTTTCCCAATTATGTTACGATTCAACACACCATATCTATCCCACATAGTTTTTTCAAGAAGACCTTTATCTATTGAACTCAATAACGAACCACCTTCCCCCTCAAGAGATTTAATTGTTTTGACATAGATTTTATCAAGAACAATAATACTATTCTCTGAAGAGCAACTTGTTGAATGATCAAAAGTCTTCGAGATCATAATATTTTTAGATGCTTCCTTTAAGTTAGCACTTTCATCGATTATTGAAGGTACATTACCAGTTCCAACACCATAAGTCGGAGTTCCACTTTCTAGTGCTGTTTTTATATTGTTTTGCCATCCAGTTGCAATAATTAAATCAACAAGTTCACATAATTCTTTTGTGTCATTTTTATTAATTGGTCCAGGTAATGATTGAACCGAGTTTATTGGCGCTCCAACACGCTGAAGGGCTTTTTGCATTAATTCAGTAACTTTATTGCAAACCAACACACCTTTTGGTGATGGAGCTATTATTACTGCATTTCTACATTTAAGTGCATTAAGAGCCATATTTAATTGAGTTGCAATGGGATTAGTTGAAGGAATAATTGCACCAACTACACCGACAGGTTTTGCAATTTCAGTTAGGCCTTTTTCTTTATTATGATTGATGATTCCAATAGTTTTAACATTTTGTAAATCTCTAAGAAGACCAATAGTTTTACGATAGTTTTTTCTCATTTTATCTGAAACATTTCCAAAGCCAGAATTTTTAACAGCCATCTCAGAAAGCATTTTATTGTTATCCGGTTGAATTACTTCCCATGCAACTGCTAGAACCAATTCATCAATCTGAGCTTGAGAAAAGTCATTAATAATTAATTGGGCTTTTCGTGCATTAAGAACAAGATTTTCGACAGTTGTTTTTTTATTAATCTTCATTACATATTTTTATTAATTAAAGAAATATTTTTGACCTAGTTACCTATTTGAATAGTGTTTAAGAGATTGTTTGTTCTCCATACTCGACCAGCGCTATTAGCATGAAGGGAATCGTCACAAAGCATTTCTATTGAAGGAAAAGGAGGTTGTTTAACTAGTGTAACAGTAGTTTTATTGATTGACATAAAATAATTAATGCTTTCATTGATGACTTTAAAGACTGTTTCTATTTTTTGAGGTTCATCGCTAGAATAATATTCACTTGGCATCACAAAAGTTATTTTTGCATTAGGAAACAAATCCTTAAGGTTATGGAGTTGAGATACAACCCAGCTGCTTAAAACCGATTGATTTGTTTTTGTTCTATTTAGAATTGTAAGAGTCTGATTTATACACATACTAGAGTCAAATCTTTTATCCCCTAAACTATCAAAAAAATTTAAAGCTTCCTTGTTCGTAAAGTACCCCTTAATTTGCGATATAAGTGATCTATATGGGAGAAAAAGCAATTTAGGTGAATTTAAAACCCTAAAAAAATAACTATTGCGATTTCTTACGCCATAATCATCAAGAGGAGTTGCTGAGCTATAAACAATGTTCTGTACTTTATCTCGGTTTTCTTTTGATATTGAGAGTTTAATATAACGCCAATAGTTTTTATCATTACCTCCTTCACCAGTAAGAGATAAGTTGTACCATTTTTCATTTAATTCATTAGACATAATGCTTGCACTGATAGCATTTGCATTTGACCCACCCAATATAAATCCCTCAGGATTTTCTAAACTTATTATATTCTTTGAATGAATATCAGTATGATAATCCCAGTGTTGATTCTGCGCAAGGGTTTCAGACCATATAAGGAAAATGACGTATAAAAATAAAATTATTGGCAGTATGATATACCAAATTAATTTATTAGCGTTGCCCATATACTGCAAAATTACCTCCTGAATTTTGAATAAGTAAGATACCAATAATCGTAAGTAAGACAACTACTATTGGAGATCTTAAATGTTTATAATTTCGTTTTTTTACGTATTTATTTTTTTGAAATACAAATTCAATTAGAATAATACAAGTACCAAGTATCAGTCCTGCTTTAGCTGTATTTGGGGTATTTAATAAAGTGGAAAGAACTCCTAATCCCTCATAGGAGAATGAAAGTTTTTCTAGTAATTGATCTGTATCGCTTTCAATAAAAATTATCCTACCAACAATTACCCCAAGAATTAAAATAAACACTGGTAAGAGTTTTATTTTATTTTTTAAAAGGAACAATGAAAACCAAAATATTATTGCATGAAAGCACCCCCAGATTAAAAAGTTTGTTGTCATTCCATGCCAAAGGCCTGAGGAAATAAAAACAGCAGACAGAGCAAAAAACTGAGGAACATGTCTTCGAAGAGGAGTATAAAAAAGTTTTTTTAATACTGCAGAAAGTGATGTGTGATTTCCTTGCCAAAAGCCTAGTAAATTTGAACTTGAATAAGGTTGTTTAAAGTTTAGTGGCACTTTATATCCTAATATTCCAAAAATACCATAGATAATTAATGATAGTCCACCAAAGTTTGCATAAACGAAGATTTCAAAAATAATGGCAAAAATAAATACTGAAACTAGATCAGTTTTCTCAATCAAGTATAAAAAATTTGTTAGAGGAGATCCAATAATTTGAAAGAAAAATAAGCCAATTATTACAAAAGGAAGGTAATAGTTGATTCTTTTCCCTAGACTTTTCTTTCCTGTCTTTTTTATGAAAAGAGCAATTGGGCCAGAGATAAGTAATAAAGGATTAGAGAATCTAAACGCTTCATTAATATTTAACTTAGTCTGGTGAGTAAGATAAAAAGCCATAGATGCGGAATAAAATGATAATCCATAAAGGAATGGATTACTAGCTTCAGCATGAGAGCCTGTAAGAGCTTGTGTAAATCCCAAATAAGAGGTAGCTGAAATAGAAAAAAACACTAGGTAAGGAACAATAGGCTTATTTTTTTTAGGAACATATTTAATTACTGTTAAACATGATGCAGTAACTACTAATGGTGATAAAACCATTAATAAATACTCATAACTAATAGGAATAAATATCAGTGATATTAGACAAGAAAAAACCCAAAGGGCAATTAAATTTTTACTGGAATATATCATTAAAGGTATTGATTAGCAAAAGTAAGATTTTCATTCTAGGCTGTTTATCAGTTCTTCTCTGTTTTAAACTATGAAATTATATTCCAAATTAGAGAGATTTTTGTTTAAAAGATTTTCCAATATTATAAAATTTTGATTGGGGTGATATAAAGGTCCTAACAATTCCTTCAGTTTTAAATTTGAACATATCTTTCCAGTAATCAGCTGAATTTAGTTGATAGTAATTAAAGTATTTTTCAAGCTCCTCCTTAGTTTTTGCTAAACCATTGTCTCCATATTTGGTAACTGGTGGAGTAAAATTTGGGTGAAGACTTTTACAACCTATAAGGGTTGTTTTCATAAAATTTCCAATTAAAACATCATCAAATATTTCATTTTCAATGGCTTTTATTAATGATCCTCTTGGAGCTTCAAATCTTAATTGAGGTAATTTTTCAGAAAGCTTAATTCCAAAATCCTTACCCCCAACTGTAAATACGATGGAGCCAAAATGATCTGGAATGGTTCCAAAAGACCTAAAATATTTTATAATTTTTTCTTTATCTATAAAAGTTAATTCATCAGAATAATTATCTCCACAATCCTCAGCAGATAGGATGATATTATCTAGTTTTTCAACTTTTATTTTTGTATAATCTTCCTTATTACAATCCCAACAAATAAAGGCTGGTAATAATACTCCATAGGAGTTATCAAAGCCTTCAAAATGCTTTTTTAAAGGAGTTGAAAATTGATTCATATGCATAGAATCCTCTCTTACATATTTATGAAATGAAGAAAATGGTATCGCATAGTTACATTTTAAGTTTTTCATTACTCTAGAATATGACTTTCCTATTTGCGGCTTTTCAGCTGCACTAGGAAGAATGAAAGAGCCATCTTCATCATAAAAATTAATCATATCTGCATCACCCCAATTAATTAATTGAAGTAAAAAACTATTTTTATAATTTTCAATTATTTTTTTTATTGTTTTGCTCCAGCCTCTTAATCCTCCATCATTAACATTTACTATCAAGTCTTTACCAAGTATATCTACAAGGAGAGCTGCATCCTGATTCCAGTCAGCAAAACTTTTTATTCTTACATTGTTAGAAATTTGAAACCATTGATTAGACTTTAATTTAATACAGTCAAAGCGCGCATTAAAATAATTAAAGATTCGATCTCCATAATGATCAGGTATGAGAATAGTTGACCCAGTAAAATGTTTATAAGAAGCGCTATCAATATGATCTGGGTGTCCATGAGATAGCCAAATAAATTTTGAATTTTGTATATTTTCAATTTGTTCTAGAGGTATAGAGTAAGGGTGCCCCCAACTTCCAAAATAAGGCTTACCATCAATCCATGGATCTGTCGATAATACAGGAACATCATCAAAAACAGTTAATGTTGCGTTTCCTATTGTTTCAAAGCCAATCATATACAAACAACTCAATATTTAAACGTTTAATTTTACAGTTTTTTGGTAAAATATGAACTTTATAATTTTTTGTAAAGTAATGGAATTATTTAAAGAGCTAAAAAGCTATAGTCAATATTTAGAAAGTAATCCATTTCATCAAGATTTGGGTGTTAATCTTGAAAAATATGGTGAGTTGGATAAAAAAGTAATTAGAAAAACCTATGAAACTGCATCACCATATTCTCATAATTCTGCAAATAACATTCCTCATTCTGTTGAAATGGATGATTTAATTCGTCTTCACTATCTTGTTACCTCTAGGAAAGTTACAACTATACTTGAACTTGGTATTGGTAAAAGTACCATTGTATTTGATCATGCACTTGAAAAAAATAAATTAAAGTATGGAGACTATGTTAATAAAAACTTAAGGAGATCTAACCCATTTGAGTGCCATTCTATTGATAATAATGAAGAATGGATAAAAGTTGCAAAGTTATCTAGCCCTGGTATCAAAAATGTTACTTATCATCATTGTCCATGTCATGTTTCAACGTTTAATGATCGAATCTCAACTCTTTATGATAATCTTCCCAACATTTGCCCCGACTTAATCTATCTTGATGGCCCTGATCAATTTACTCCAACTGGAAATATAAGGGGAATTTCTACAAATCACCCAGATCGATTACCTATGTCTGCAGATATTTTAACTTTTGAGCATTTTTTATTACCAGGAACGCTTATAGTTATTGATGGAAGAACTGCTAATGCAAGATTTTTAAAAACAAATTTTCAAAGGAATTGGTCTTATTATTATTCTGTAGAATATGACCAACATTTTTTTGAATTGAGCGAACCTCCTCTTGGCATTTATAACCAAAGACAAATTGAGTTTTGCCTCGGATCACTTTACTAAATACCCTAATTTATGAAAGTTAAATTTATATCAAATGCTTGTTGTATTATT
>MDTF01005985.1_pt1 | contig 17327 bp, 16 predicted proteins | sample 811191 | NCBI WGS metagenome assembly MDTF01 (sample SAMN05326649, study PRJNA326480) | marine metagenome | isolation source: seawater | place: Southern Ocean | collected 2011 | reverse complement strand
CCAAGCCCACCAAGTACCCCAAGTTGGTTTTCCCCAAATTGAACCTGTAACTAATGCAATAATATTAAAAATAAACCCTGATGGTGCTAAACTTTTAGCAATTAGTGTAAAATTTTTATTTTTAAAAATAAAACTTCCAACTGACAATAAAGCTAAACTTGAAAATATTCCAAGTGATATCCAGGCAGCCGGCACATGAACGTACATAATTCTTACTGCATCTCTTTGCTTATAATCTTCAGGTGAAAGTATAAGCGCTTCAGTTAGACCAATTGTTAAGACAATAATAAATAAAAACAAAACATACTTTGGTGCTTTAGAAGTTATTGCAAAAATCTTATTAGGCTCAAAATATTTAAACATTTTAAATTATATATATTAAAAAAAGTTAATCAAAATTTTTTTATAATCAAATAATTGAGTAACCACCATCGACTACTAAATTTTGTCCTGTAATGTAATTAGAGTAACTTGACAAAAGGAAAAGTACAGGTCCTAACAGATCTTTATTATTTGCCATTCTTTTTAGGATTGTTTTTTCAGTGTATCTCTTAATAAAAATCTTACTTTGTTTTCTTAAAACTCCACCTAGTGAAATTGAATTAACCCTAATTTTTTTATCTAGACTTCCCGCTAGCCAACGTGTCAAGCTATTCAAACCTCCCTTAGAAGCAGAGTATGAGGCTGGATTGAAAACTGACATTCCAGAATAAATTTTTTTGTCTGGTCCCAATATGCTATATATAGATGAGACATTTATTATAGATGGATCTTTTGTTTTTTTTAAACAACTTTTTAATCCTATGCTTAATTGATAAACTGAAATTAAATTTATATTTAGACATTTTTTCCATTCAATTTCTGAAAAAGTTTTTTTTTTTTTATAATCATCTCCAACCATTGCAGCATTATTAATTAAGCCATCTATTTTTGTATAACTCTTTTTTATTTTTTCTATCACATTTTTGATATCCTGACTATTTTCAAAATTACATTGGAAATAATGACCAAAGCTATTTTTATTTTTTTTATCTTTATCTATCAAGATCAATTTTTTACAAGATTTATTCAAAGCCTTGGATATGGTTAATCCTAAGTGGCCATTTGACCCTGTGATTAAAATAATTTTATTTTTTAAGTTTTTGTCGTTCATCTAATTTTTATTTGAAATTAGTCTTACTATTTCATAATCAAACTTAGTATCAATATCTATAGATCTTTTCTTGGGCACCAAAATATAGCTCATATTATTAGTTTTATAGATATTTTTACATTTCATTAAATAATTATATCTCAGCATGTAAAGGACGGTTGTTATATCGTAGCAAACTGGTGCATCTTGACGTCTAGATATCTTTCTTTTTAAGTTGATTACTGGTTTAATTTTTCCTTTAGACTCACTAACAATGTTAAAATACGGATTTTTTGAAGACTCCGTTAATGAAAAGACTACATCAAGTTTTTTACTCTTAATTTTTTTAATAGCTTTTGAAATATCAATTTGTGATCGTAGAGGTGATGTTATGGGTAAAATGATAATATAGTCCGGTATATCATTAGTTCTCTTTAAATAATTACAAAAATGTTTCCATACTTTTAATTCCGGAACCTTGCCACCTGATAAATTTTTAGGCCTTACGAATGGAACATTTATTTTATTTTTTTTAGCTATTTTTATTATTTTGTCTGAATCAGTTGAAATGAAAACTTTTGAAATATAATTTGAATTTTTTGCTTGTCTAATCGTATGTTCTGCTAAAGTTGTGTTTTTGAATTTTAAAATATTCTTATTTTTTAAGCCTTTGGAGTTTTTTCTTGCACAAATTAAGCAATAAATTTTATTTTTCATTTTTTAAAAATATTTTCAAATTTATAAATTGTATCAGGTTTCCATTTTGCCAATTCAATATTTTCTTTATATAATAAATTTCTAGTTTTATTAAATGTATTTCCTATAAAGTTAAATAAATTTGCTGTACATATTGCATTTACTTTTTTATCTAAAAGAATACTTCTTATATGGTCTGGTTTGCCAATTCCTCCTTTCAAGATTATTGGGCATATAACTTTTAGTTTCTGGATCTCTTCTATAATTTTTAAATCAATCCCCATACCAGTTCCATCAAAATCAATCGATTGTAGCATAATTTCACCCGCCCCAATCTCTAAAATATTATCTATGTGTTTTTTTAAAGTTAGGTCAACACATAATTTTTTTGCTCTATTTTTATATATTTTAATCTCATTATTAGAAATTTTATAATCTATACATCCAATAATAAATTGTTTACCAAATTGTCTGGCTATATTTTTGACTAAATCTAAATTTTCAAAAAATGCACTGTTTAGTAAAATTTTATCTGCACCATTTTTTAAATAAAAATCTACATCCTTTAAGGATTCGATCGATCCACCCAACGTAATGGGTATAAATATTTTTTTACTGATCTGCTTAACGTCACTAAAAAATTTTTCTCTTTTTACATTTTTAGATATATCAATAATTATTAACTCATCAATTCCATGTGATATAATTTCAAAATTATAATTTTTTATCAACCAATTAATGTCACCTACCTTTTGTCTATTAAAATTTCTACTAAGGACGAAATAACCATCCTCGTATAAAAGAGAGAAGATTAATCTCTTCATTTTAAATTAAAAAAGTTAACTAAAATTTTTAACCCTGTAGACTGACTTTTTTCAGGATGGAATTGTACACCACAAATTTTTTTATAATTAATTGCTGAAATAAAATTAAAATTATGTTTGCTGTAAGCAATATTATATTCGTGTTTATTTTGAATATCTCTTACTCCGTACGAATGAGTAAAATATAAGTTTGGATTATCATCTAATCCATCAAAAAGATCTTTTTTTTTAAAATCAAAAATTTTACCAAAACCTACATTCGGAACAAAATAATTACCTTTCTCATCATAATTAAGTTTTTTTACATAACCATCAAATATTCCTAACCCTTTAAGAGTGCCCTCTTCACTTCCATTCATTAGTATTTGCATGCCCACACATATTCCTAAAAAATATTTTCCTTCTAATATAGAGTCTTTAATTGTTTGCATTAGATCGTTCTCTTTTAGTGCAATAATTAATGAGTCAAACGATCCTACGCCAGGTAAAATTAAATGAGTAGACTGTTTTATATCTGATTTTGAACGTGTTACATTGCAATCTATACCTAAATAATTTATTGCATTTTCAAGTGAATTTATATTGCCAACCCCAACATCTACGATGGAAACCTTAATACTCTTATTTGATTTCAAACTTTGGATCCCATAAATTTGTATTTGAATTTTTTTCAAATAACTTCTTATTTACCCATTTGTCAATATTATTATCAAACTCTTTTTTCGTAATTTGATAATAATCTATAATCTTATTCATGGATTCTTCTGGATAATTTCCATCAAATATTTTTACTAAATTTACACCTTGTTCTCTGGACATTGCTCCTCTTCTAATTTCTATACTTGCGTCTTGTGTTGATCTACCGAATCCAAATTTTAGATACATTAAATAATAATGCAAATCACAAAGTATTTGATCATTTTGAGCAAAATTTGTAAAAGTACCTTTACTATTTATTTCACTATCAACTAATCCACATTTTTCTTTAGCCACTAAGTAATTTCGGTATGGATTCCAATTTTCAAAATATGACCAATGTGTCATTTTGATTTGATTTTTAAAAGTAGGAAATGAAAAGAAACTTGTATTATATTTTTTGAAATTATTTTCATTTAAAATTTTATCATAACCACCTTCTACATAAATTTTTTTTACATAATCAGAGTTAAACAAATATGTATCTTCGCTTTCTTTTTTACCACCATATTCAACTTCACCATCTTCACCATAAAAAACTAATTCAATACCAAATTTATCAGCTATTATTGGTGGTATTGTAAAAATTCCCAATAACCAACCCCAATAACCCATTCCCATTTCAAAAAAGCCATATTTATTTAGATCTCTCATTAAATCATAATTTGGATCAATTGAAATTAAATCGTATCCTGACTTAGTAAAATTTTTCAAATTTAAAGTACCAACATCAGATGGTAAATGTGGATTAACTGTTACACATAAAGGATTCATTCCATATTTATGTTTTAAGTTATAAGAAACATATGACGAATCTTTACCACCACTCACTGGAACAACACAATCATAATTGTTATTTTTACTTCTAAAGCCATCTAATAACTTTTTTAATTCATCCTCTCTTCTTACCCAGTTAATTTTTTTTTTTTTTTCAGCCCATAGACAGGCATTACAATATCCATTATTACTAAAAGTAATTCTTGGTCTTGTAGACATTGCTAAACAACTTTTACACCAGAATATATCTTTTTTCATAAGAATTGTTTTTATTAATTTAAATATATATAGACTATGTTACAAAATTTAAAAACAATAATAAATATGAAGTATTCAATTTTATTTTTCGGGCGCAAAAATTGTAAATATAGTAATCATCTAAAAAAAAAATTAAAACAGCATTCTAATAATTTAATTGTAATTGAATCAGAAAAAATTGCAGAATCAATTATTGAAGAAAAAATTAAAAAAAAAAAAATTGATTACATAATTTGTTTTAGAAGTTTTATCATAATTAAAAAGAAATTATTAAAAATGGCCAAAATAGCAGCAATAAACTTTCATCCAGGGACGCCAAAGTACAGAGGAATAGGTTGTGTTAATTTTGCATTATACAACAATGAAAAAGTTTTTGGATCTACAGCACATCTTATAAATGAAAAAATTGATAATGGTAAAATAATAGATGTAAAATATTTTAAAATAAAAAAGAATAATAATTTAACAGAATGCCTAAATAAAACTCACAAAATTATGCTTAAACAGGCTAAGGTTTTATTAAAAATTATTTTTTCAGATACTGAAAAATTAGATATATTAATTAAAAATAATAAAATAATAAAATGGTCTAAAATTTTATATAAAAGAACAGATTTAGACAATTTATATAAAATTAATCAAAATATTAACAAAAATAAATTAGAAGTAATTAAAAGAGCTACATTATATAAAAATTTTAAACCGTATATTTTATTACATAATAATAAATTTACTTTAAATGATAAAAATTAAAAATATTAAAATTGGTCAAGATTATAAAAAAATATTTTCAGTAGCAGAAATTGGCGTAAATCATAATGGTAGCCTAAAAAAATCTTATAGGCTAATTGATTATGCAGTAAAATCTGGTTTTGATGCAGTAAAGTTTCAAACATTTGACTTAGATAGCATGTTGCTTCCTAATACAAAGTTAGCAACTTATCAAAAAAAAACTAAATTTTTAAATATGAAAGAAATGCTTAAAAAGATTTCTTTAACAAAGGCTGATTTTTTAAAGATAAACTTATATTGTAAAAAAAAAAAAATAATTTTTTTATCAACACCTTTTGATATTAAAAGTGCAGAATTTTTAAATTCTTTACATGTTCCAGTGTTTAAAATTTCATCTGGTGATCTAGATAACTTTTTATTATTAAAAAAGATTAAATCATTTAAAAAACCAATTATAATTTCTACAGGTATGGCAACCTTAAAAGATATTAAGAAAACAGTTAAATTTCTGAAACTAAAAAAAAACAAATTGATAATTATGCATTGTATAAGTGAGTATCCAACTAAATTAGATGAAAGCCAATTAGGATTTATTAAAGAATTAAAGAAATTAAAATATACTGTTGGTTTTTCTGACCACACCATAGGATTTGAAGCTTCTATTGCTTCTATAGCACTTGGTGCAAAGATAATTGAAAAACATATCACCCTTGATAACAATTTGAAAGGTCCAGATCATAGCAGTTCTATGAATGTGAAGTTTTTGAAAAACTTTATAAATATGATAAATTCTTTAACAAAATCACTTAATGTAAACAAAAAATTTATTACAAAAGAAGAAAGGGCAAATGCAAAAGTAGCTAAAAAAGCTTTATACTATAATAAAAACCTGCAGAAATTTCATAAAATAACTTTTGATGACTTAATTTCACTTAGACCATTTAACAATGGTATATCACCCTCTAATTATAAAATTTTAATTGGTAAAAGGATTAAAAAAAATATTAATAAATTTCAAAATATAAAAGAAACTGATTTAATTTAATTTTCTATAGTTTTTTGCTTCCAATATCTTCCCAATCTTCATGGATTGGAAAAGCAATAACTTTGTTTTTATTCTTGATTGCAAGCTTTATGAGATCTGGCATATCTAAATATAATGGTTTTTTAATTAATTTATTAATTATTTTTGGGTTTATAATATAAATTCCTGCATTTATTTTTTTTGTCATAGTTGGCTTTTCAAAAATACCTTTTATTAATAATTCTTCAGTTTCAACAACCGCAAATGGTATGTTAATTTTATATGATTGCAAAGCAACTGTGATATCAGATTTATTCTTTTTATGTGCTATTAACATTTCTTCAAAATTTAAACTAGTAATTATATCTCCATTGGTAATTATTAGAGGTAATTTTATTTTATCTTTTAAATAATATAAACAACCAGCAGTTCCTAACGGTTTTTTTTCATTTATATAGCTTACTTTTAAGTTCCACTTTTTTCCATTTTTAACATAATCAATAATTTTATTTGATAAATAATGAACTGATATGTAAATTTGATTAAAATTGTATTTTTTAATATTAAATAATATTTTATCTAAAATTCTTTCATTTCCTATTTTTAATAATGGTTTTGGTAATGTTTTAGTTAAAGGTAGTAATCTTTTACCGAAACCGCCACACATAATTAGAAATGGGCTTTTGTTTATTTTTTTTTTAAGATTTAAGGTTGTAGATGTAACAATATTTACTATCCTATTTTTTTTATCAACAACAGGTAATTGAAACAAATCATTTGTATCCAAAATTTGTTTTATTTTTTCTAAATTTATTTTATTTGGAATAACAAGAGGATTTTTTGTTGCTACACTCAGAGCTTTAGTTTTAAGATTTTTTTCGTTTAAAATAGCTCTTCTAATATCACCGTCAGTCAACAAGCCGAGGACATTTTTATTTCTATTAATTATTACAGCAACTTTTGACCGGTTGGAGTTAATAGCTTTAATCGCCATTGACAAAGATGCATTCTCTGAAATTAGAGATTTTTTCCAATTTTTAATCATTTTAAATTATAATAATTTTTCGTGAAATATACTATCTAAACTTATAGATGATATTTTGTTATATATATTTCTGCTTGTATCTTTTTTATAAAATGGATTTTTTAAATTATTAATACTTTTTATAAATTTTTTATCTGAAATTTTTTTTATATTATTAATAATCTCTTCCGCTTTAAACTCACAAGATAATATGTTTTTTGTTAAAATCCTTCCTTTTTGTCTGTTTCCAATATTTAAAGATGGTAATTTGAAACTAGATGATTCTAAAATAATTGATGAAGAGTTTCCAATCATTCCATTTACTGTTCGAAGTTTAGCAAAATAACTTGATTTTCCTAAAGATTTTCTAATGAGAATATTTTTATTTTTTTTATATTTGTTAATTACTTTTAAAATTTCATGACTATTAATATCCAAATTTGGCTGAGATAATATAAAATTGAAATCTTTAAAAAAACTTAAGGCTTTTAATAATTGAGTTATTTCTTTTTTAGTTTCTTTTGGATAAATTGTATTTGGATGATACGTCACTAGAAATGTTTTATTTTTTATGAAATTTTTTCTTAATTTTTTCTTTACATTATTAAATTTAATATTTTCAATACTCGGTGCACCAAAATTAAAAATTCTTTTTGGATTTTCTCCCAATTTTATTAAATTTTTCTTATAATCATTGTGACTTACAAAATGTATATTTGCTATTTTTGAGATTACATTTCTATAGATATTATCCAAAGAGCCCTGCGTTACCTCCCCTCCATGTATATGAGCAATAGGTATTTTAAATTGTATGCAGGACATTGCGCATGGTAGGAGTTCGTATCTATCTCCTAGTAGTATTAGGAGGCTAGGTTTGTATCTTTGCAACATTCTTGAAAATTTATCTGCGATAATTGATTTTGTTTTTGAAATATTTAATTCTGTTTGAAATTTAATAAAATATTTTATTTTAATAACTTTAAGATTATGGTTTTTTGTAATTTCTTTAATTGTGTTTCCTGAATTAAAATCAAGATGTTGTCCCGTTACAACGATAAACGTTTCAAATTTTTTAGATTTAGAAAATATATTGATTATATTTTGAAGCGGATTGTAATCTGCCCTGGAACTTGTAAGGATAAAAATTTTTTTTTTCATTAAAGCTTGCTTATTATATTGTGACTACTTGGCAAAGTTATAATTCTATTTTCTAAATCTAAAGCATTTTTTAGATCAGTCTTTTGGCAATTTTTAAATCTTTTCATCTTATGAAGTAACTTCCAAACTGGCCTAAGTTCAACTCCTAATTTTATACTTTTTTCTAGTAATATTTTTCTCAAGTGTTTGTGGTTTTTTTTTATTAGGATAGCATTTAACCAATTATTGCTTTTTCCAGAATTAAGTGAATTAAAAAAGCTAAAATTTTTTAAATTCTTAAATTCTTTTTGATAAAATTTTTGAAGATGCTTTTTTTTTCTTAAGTAAGTATTTATTTTTGTTAATTGAGATAAGCCTAATGCTGAGTTTATACTTGGTAGCCTATAATTATAACCAATGTCAGCAAATTCTTGCTCGTATGGATGTTTAATCTTCATGTTTCCTATTAAATTAATTCCCTTCTTATAATCGATTAATTTCTTTAATAACACTGCCCCACCTCCACCTGTGGTAATAATTTTATTACCATTAAAACTAAGAACCCCATAGTCACCAAATGTACCTAGATGTTTTTTTTTATACCTACTTCCTAAACACTCGGCTGCATCTTCAATAATTTTTATTTTGTATTCCCTTAGAATTTTGCATAAATCAATTATTTGACAAGGATTACCAAATACATGTGTTAAAATTGCTGCTTTGATAAATTTTTTAGATTTATTGTTAAAACATTTATTTTTTTTAACGACACAATATTGTTTAAGAAATTTTTTAAGTTTTGCTGGGTCAATTCCCAACGTACTTCCTTCACAATCACAAAAAATTGGTTTTGCTCTTAAGTGTGCAACTGAATTAACCGAAGAAACAAATCCTAACGTGGACAGTAGTACTTCACTTTTTTCATCTACACCACTCAAAATTAGTGAAATATGCAATGCAGCTGATCCATTAATTGTTGAAAAAGTGTAGTTTGCCTTACAAAAACTTTGTATTTTATTTTCAAACATTTTTGTAAATTTACCATAAGTGGATACTTGTGATGATCGTAGAGCTTTATTAGTATAGAAAATATCTTGCTTATTAAATGTTGGCTCGTGAAGAGGTAATCTCTCTTTTTTTTTTAGTTTTGCTAAAGTTTGAAAAAAATTAGAAATATCCTCTTTACTGTCATCAATTTTTATCATTTCATGTATGTGTTGCTAATTTTGCTAAAATCATAATTTTTTTCGTACCATTTAATAGTTAATTTTAAAGCTTCAATAAAACCTTTTCTATGAGCAAATTTTGGATTCCATTTTAAAATTTTATGAGCTTTTTTTGCATCACAATTTAATCTTAATACTTCACTATTTTTTGGTCTTAATCTTTTTTTATCTATTACTAATTCAACTTTTGATTTTGTTATTTTCTTAATTAAATTGAATAACTCTATAATTTTAATTTCATAATTACTGCCTATATTTATTACTTCACCAATACTTTTTTTATTACCTATTGCTTTTAAATAAGCATAAGTAATGTTATCAACATAATTAAAATCTCTTGTTGTTGTAAAATCGCCTAGGTATATATTTTTTTTATTACTTAAGCACTGTACTATTATACTTGGAATTACCGCTCTAAGGGATTGTCTTGGGCCAAAAGTATTGAAAGGCCTTAAAATTGTCACTGGTGTTTTATATGAGTGAAAAAAAGACAGACATAGTTGATCTGCAGAAATTTTTGTAGCAGCGTAAGGTGATTGTCCTAATAGTCTGTGATTTTCATCCATCGGAATTTTAACCGCTGAGCCATAAACTTCGCTTGTTGATGTGTGTATGATTTGTTTTACTTTATTTTTTATAGAGGAGCTTAATACATTAAATGTACCCTTTATATTCGTGTCAATATACGACTCAACAGCATCATATGAGTGTGGTATTGCTATAAGAGCAGCAAGATTTATAACAATTTCACAACCTTTTATATTTTTTTCCAAAAAAGCAGAATCTCTTATATCTCCAAAAACCTTAGTATATTTTCTTTTATATTTTTTATCTAGATATTCTAAATGACCTATATTTCCAAAAGAATTATATTGTATTAAAGCTTTAACTTGATGCTTTTTTTTTATTAAAGCTTCAAGTAGATGTGAGCCTATAAAACCCTCAGAACCTGTCAGAAAAATTTTCATTTTAGCTTTACGATATTTGAATTTTCAATTTTGTAGATTTCATCACAATATTTTTCAACAACCTGTATATTATGAGATACAAATAAGATAGTGGAATAATTCAAATCACTAAAAACATGTTCCAATATATCATTTTCAGTTTTCTTGTCTAAAGAATTTGTTGATTCATCGAATACATAAATTTTAGATTTTTTAAAAATAGCTCTAGCAATTGCTACTCTTTGTTTTTGACCAGCCGACATATTACTTCCATCATTTCCACATTGGCTATCATATTTTTTTTCTTTACTTTCAATTAAACTATGTAAACTAGATTTTTTTGCAGCTAAAATTACTTGATCTAGAATTTTTTCATTATCATTTTTTTGTAAAGATATATTTTCAATAAATGATCCTTCAAATAAAAAAGGATTGGAGGGAACATGACCAAAAATATCAATATATCTAAGGTTGTTTTTATTTAACACTTCCTCTCCATCACAAAAAATTTTCCCACTGTCTTGCTTTAATATACCCATTAAAATATTTATAAATGTTGTTTTTCCAGATCCACTATCTCCTATAATACCAATTTTAGACCCTGGTTTTATAATTAAATTAATATTTTTTAGGATTTGCACATTATTTCTTTTGAAATCTATATTTTTTATTTCTAACGATTTTTCAAATTTAAATTCTTTAATATTTTTGTTTATTAAAATTTTTTTTTCATTAGTTTGTTTTAAAGTGTCATAGATATCATCTAGTGATGGATAAAAAAAAATTAGATTTTGATAATTAGAAACTAGCTTAACAATTGATGGTAGTATTCTCATAATGAGAAAACCAAACAAGGTTATTAGCAGTAAAATTTGGTTTTTTTCATATTCTAAATAAAATAAAAAAATAGTAACACTACATAATATTAAGATAGAAAAAAGTTCAAACAAATAACTTGGTAAACCAGAATATACCGAATGAGTAACTCCTGTTTTTTCTATTTGTTTATTTTTTGTATGAAGTAATTCAGAAAAAAAATTCCTCTTATTAAACAGGATAATATCCTTAATACCCTGTACACCTTCATGAATATATTGATATTTTGATTGTTCATAATGAACTCTATCTATGCCCAATTTAAGAAATTTATCTTTAAAAAAAGATATGTAAGCAAAAACTATAATTACAGATACAAAAATAATACAAAGAGTGATTTTAAAATTTAAGACAAATAAAAAACCCATTATTACAGCAAAAGTTACAGTTTCTAGAAATATATTTAATGCACACATCAAAAACCCACCTGTAAATGATCTGGATTGAGTGTAAATATTTTTTATAACTTCTGAAAAACCTTTACTAATAACATATTCAAAATCACAGTTTAAATAATTTGAAAAAAGTTTTGATGAGATTTTGGTATCTAAATTGAAAATAGCTTTTGAAACTACATATTTATTTAAAACTAATACTAAAAACTTTAAAAAATAAATAATTATGATCAAAGAAAATAAAAATATAATTAGTTCACTTTGGCTTTTATCTTTAAAAATAAAATCTAGAAAAGAAAATTTATCATTATAATTGGTTAAAAAATCATCAGAAATAAGTGCTGCAATAGCTGGAAAAGCAATGCCTATTCCTAATAACTCGAAAACAGATGCTAGTAATGATAATCCTACAATAATATACACAAAATAAGATTTTTTTTCAAAAACTTGATTATGTATATATTTAATTTTACTTAATATCTGTGTTATTTTCATTACCGAGTAAACATTGTATTAAATTTACATCTTTTATTATTTATTTCAAACTTTATAAATTACAAATCTGTAAACTAAAAATTTCTAGGATCAGGAAGATTAGAACTTAAATCAGTTTTTTTGACATAATCAAGAATTTTATCTGGTATTTTTTTTTTGGAATTAATATTTTTAACAATTTCTTTTAATTGTCTAAGTGAGTCAAATCCAAAGACCCATTTATCAAAGAAATTTTGATTTTGCACAAATTTAATACATAAAAAATTCAAATCTATTTTGTTGATTTTTGAAAGACTTTTTAATCTAATAAAATTTATAGAAAATTTTTTAAACAATTTTTTGACTTTATTTTCATTCATTAAAAGTACACCTTGATAAAAAATTGATCTTGCGTGTAATTCTATTTTATTTTTTTTTAATCTATGAAAAATTTTATCATCAAAATTTTTAAAATTAATGATATTATAGGGAATCTGAATAATATTAATCATATTGTAAAATTGCTTTAATTTTTCCAATTCTTTATTCTCATAAATTGATACTCCAATTTTAAATTTAAAAATTTTCCTTAATAACTTGATTTTTTTTTGAAAAGTTTTTGTTAAAAAAATTTCCGAAGAATGAGCCATAATACAATATACGTCAAAATGTAAAAATAACTTTTCAAACTCGATAAACTGTAAGGATGAAAGATCATTAACTTTTATTATTACCCGAAACTTTTTTTTTAATCTTTTTTTCTGTGTTACCTCAAAAATTTTTTTTAATGACTTGTCATAACTTGTTGCTGTGTCAATTAACGTCATCTTGTTATTTGCAGCATAATTCAAGATTTGGTTTAATTTTTTGGATGAAATTTCCCCAGTTTTGTTGGCAATACCATATTTCATTCCAAATTGAGCTCCACCCATAATAATTTTTTTATTTAATTTCATAGTATTTACTAAAATATGTTTTTTTTTTAAAAAAGATAGTATTTATTAAATACAATGTTTATTGAAAAAAAAACTAAATATAAAATCCAAAAAGATTTTAGTACTATTGAATTAACAGAAATTAAAGAAGGTACTAATAACTTTGACAATTTCATTATCTTTAAGAATAATAATATAATAGATATTTATGATCGTAGATGTGATCATGCTGGTGGAAAAATTTTATCCACAAAAAATCATCACACTTGTCCTTACCATAATTGGAAATTTTCTCCTGAGACAGGTAGATATAATAATGGATTAGAGAAAAAAAAATTAAAATTTAAAATTACTAATAAAAAAATAATTATTGAAAATAAAAAATTTATTCCTCAGCTGAATTTTATTAAATCAAAAAAAAGTGTCTCTATTGAGTATATAAATCATGCTTTTTTAATTATAGAAGGTGATGGCTTTAAGTTTGCCACTGATCCATGGGCTTTAGGGCCTGCGTTTGGTCTTGGGTGGTGGCTAAAGAATAAAACAAAAAGAAATTGGCTAAAAGAATTACAAAGCTGCGATTTTATATATATAAGCCATAATCATCCTGATCATTTACATCAACTTAGTTTATCTTTACTAAAAAAAGATAAGCAGATTGTTGTGCCAAATTTTAAAAGTAACTCAGTGTCAAAATTTTTAGAAAGTATGAATTTTAAAAATATTAAAAAAATTGATTTTTTAAAACATTTTAATTTCAAGAAAACTGATTTGAATTTTATGATACTTAAATCTGGTGATTTTAAGGATGATTCTGGTTTATATTTTACAGCAGGAAATACATCATTCTTGTTGGCTGTGGACTCTAACAACTTAAATTCCCACAACCTTCCAAATATTGATCTTTATGCAGCATCATTTGCTGGTGGGGCAAGTGGCTTCCCGTTAATATTTGATAATTATTCTGAAAAACAAAAAGTAAAAATATTATCAAAAAATAAGTTACTTTTTAAGACTATACGCTTAAAAGAAATTCATTTAACAAGTACAAAATATTTTCTACCCTATGCTGGAAGTTTTTTAGAAAAATTAGATAGAAATTCGTATATAAAAAAAAATAATCAAAAAAATTCTGTTGATGATTATATTGATATAAACAATAAATTTAAAACCCTAGATATCAACAAAAACAACATTTTTGAGTTCTTTGATGGTAAACTCTTGTCACAAAAAAACATTAAGTACCCAGTATTAAATGATTTAGATGAAAAAAAGTATGAAGCTAATTTTCAAAATATTTATACCAAAATTACAAAAAAATCTTTAAACAATTATTTTTTAAAATCTAAATTTCATGATAATTTGATTCTATTTATTAGTCTTATGAACGTAGATTATACAAAATCTTTTTTTAATTTATCTATAAATTTTACAAAAAAAACTACAAAGGTTAAGTTTTATAAAACTGAAATTACAAAGGATATATTAAGAAAGCAGTATAAAAAAGATAGCCCTAATTTATTATTTATTAGTGTTCGTTTAGAATCTTTTATAAATATATTAATAAATATGGACTCATGGGAAAATCTAGTAATTGGCTTCGAATGTAAAATATTCCGTTTACCAAACATATATAACGCTAAGTTTTGGCATCATTTTTCAAATGTTTATGTGAAAGATAAATCACAAAAAAAAGGTATTGATTGTTATTCTTGTGAGAGATTAAATCAAAGAATATTTAATCAAATATTAAATATTTGATTTACTAAAGACTTACAGTATAGGTTGTTCACTTTTTTTTAAAACTCTCTGCTCTTCATCAAATTTGCCCATGAATGGAGCAAGGTTTTTTAATCTACTTGGACAAGTATTTTTCATATAGCACTCTCTTTGACAATAGGTACCATAATTTCCAGCTAATTGTTCTTCTCTCCATTTTAACATTTTGGGACCATTCCATGCTGCGTCAAATCCTTTTTCCACAACATTATCTAAACTAATATGCTGAAGCCTTCCACAAGGGCTTATATTTCCATCCAAATTTATCATTGGATGCTCATATACAGTGTAGCAAATGTTTTGTCTTCTTTTCATGGAAACTATAGGATCCATTGTGACATCTTCCATATCTGGAGATAATTTAATATCTAAATTAAATTCTTTAATCTTACTTTTCCAATGTCTAAGTAATTTTTCATGTTTCTCTAGTGGAGCAGCTTTAATTCCTAGTTTTTCTATATGTTTAGTAACAAATAATGGAATTGTGTGCATACTTTTTAAATTTTTTACATTTTTCAACATATCAATTGCATTCCACAAAGAATCTATGTTTACATCGGTTATTACTGAATTTATTTGAAGTGGAATATCACTTCGATTAGACAAGTCTTCTAAATAACCAATCACTTGTGATTCATCTGATCCACGGTATTTTTTATTAACAGTTCCATCAAATCCATCTAGGCTTATCTCAATATAGTTAATTCCTGAGTCAATTATTTTTGTAACTACTTTTGGGACTAAAGTTGTTCCATTGCTTGTTACCTTCACTATCGGCACATACTTTCTAGCTAATTTAGAAAGCTCAAAAATATCTTTATTCATTAAAGGTTCTGCTAACCCACCCCAGTGAATACACTCAAAGCCATCGAGTAATGGAAGTAATTTTTTTAGTTTTTCAAGATTTCCATTTCTTTCTAAATAACCACTATCTTTGATATGCTTTTCTTCTCTATGACACCAAACACATTTTAAGTTACATTTTGTATTTATAACTATTCCAACTTCCCTAAGTGATTTACGATCAGTTGTTGCATATACATTAGACTCTTCCTTAAGAGTTAATAGCTCTACATATTTAGTGAGTCTGCCTGGACTATCTTTAAAAAAATTTAAAAAATTTTTAAATATTGGGTTAGGAGTAATCATATAATCTTATGGTAAATATTTAATTAGCTAATAAATAAAATCATATTACATTTCTTAACTTTTTACAATTTTTTATTTTGTAGGAAGAACTTTTCCAATTGGGATGCCCCTTGGTTTTTTTGAATAATATTTAAGATAGTCATTCCATTCAGAAACTACTTTTTTATCAAAAATGTTAGTTATTTTCCACATTTGGCATTCATTCCAACTTCCTGCAAAATGTAAAAAATAATTATTCATTAAAGAAGTTCTAATACAATCTCTAACTAAATTTTTATTTTTTTGTTGTTTGTATAAAAAGGGATAATAATGAGGCATCTCATATGTCCATAAACTTTGAAATTTATAGTCCAGCCATTGAATCTTTTTATTTTGCATTTCGTAATTTATATATGTTTCCTCTGCAGCTAAGTCCTTATAACCTTTGGAATATTTGTAAAAATAACTCTCTAAAATTTTAGAGTGTTTTTTTAGATTGAAAACTATCACTCCTGTGCATGCATAATCCTTTTTGGGTTTGGTGCCGATATATTTATATTGCGAAGAATAAGGCATAAAAAGTGACGAGTCCAAAGGATACCTTTTACTAAAATATTTATTTCGAAAATAGGCCATTCTTTTTTTACAACTAAACTCTGGAATTGAAAAATCACAGTATTTAACAGGTGCAGGTACTGTGTAGGGTAGATTTTTAACTTGAGAAATTAGTCCGATATCTTTGCTTTTATAAAAACTAAATATATTTGGAGCATTTAAAAAATTAACTAAAATATCAGCATCTAGATAACATACATTTTTAATTTTTAATTTTTTCTTAATTAATTCTCTACCTATTAATAACTTGTGCCAATTAGAAACTTTCCAATTTGGATCTTCTTTTTTTATTAAATAATCATCAAAAACAATCAAACATATATTATATTTTTTACAGTAATTAAGCCAACTAGGATAACTAAATTTAAGCCAATCTTTGTAAAATTTTTTTCCAATTAAAACTGTTGCAATAACATTTTCAATTTTTTTAGGTTTATAAAAAATTTTCATAAGTGCTAGGATTTTTTAAATTAGTTTTATAGTAATTCCAATCTATTATAGCAAATGTATAAATTTAATTTTTATTAAGGAAAGTTATCCTGATCAAGAATGTAGAGGGAGTCAATAATGATAAAAACGTTATTTAACACTCTTGATCAGAACATAATTATATTTAACAACTATATATGTCGAAGATTTGAATTAATTGTGT
>MDTF01003688.1_pt1 | contig 17335 bp, 15 predicted proteins | sample 811191 | NCBI WGS metagenome assembly MDTF01 (sample SAMN05326649, study PRJNA326480) | marine metagenome | isolation source: seawater | place: Southern Ocean | collected 2011 | reverse complement strand
TTTCTTCGCTGACATTTAATTCCCCATTGTCCCTAAGAGCTTCTTCATGAATCCGGAGCAGCTCTTGGGTTGAATTCCAGAATTCGTTTTTTGTCGCATCAGAGGCGCCGGTAACATTGTTCCGTGACTCTTTTAACGGGGTTTTTGTTAGCTCGTCATCTTCTAGTTCAATATCTTCATCTTTGCTTGTATCGGAGCTAAGTTCTTCAACACTGAGCTGGTCTGCCGGTTCAAATGTGAAGTCTGCGGTTGGGACTAAAGTGCCCCCATCCTCTTCATTATCAGTATGGTCGTCAGCCGCTAGGTTCTCGCTTAAAGGTGTTGGGACTGGCTCTGGGTCAGATTGGTTGGTGTCTGGTTCTTGTTGGGGGTTAAGGTCTGGACTTATTCCAGATGCCAATGATGCCATCTCATTGCTTGGCTGCATCGAAAACGACACAGAAAGTGAGACATTTTCGGGGTTCTGGCCGCTATTTTCTGAATGATAACTTGGGTCTCGATACTCCAAAGAGCTGGGCTTGGCATCGCCGTCTGGCGCCGAATCATCGGTATCTGTGGCTAAGTGGCTTTCTGTGTTTACTTCGAGCACTGTATCTGTCTTTGCAACTATTTCTGCATCGGTCCCTGCATGTATCTGTTCAGATGCGTCTGTCTCTTCTTCTCGATCTAGCGTTACCTCTGCTTCTGTCTTTTCCTCTGCCTCTTCGTGTTTAACGTCAAGCTGTGGGTTTGGTTGTGCGTTTGGTATTTGTGCGAGGAGGGTTGTATCAGACTCGGGCTTGATTTCCAGAGTCGGCTTGATTGGAGAAGGCGATTCGCTGGAATCTTCTTGCAATGAGCTGCGGGTTAAAAAGGCGGTAGGGTTGAAATAATCCTCAGGATGACTTCCCACAAAAACGGATTCTTGCTCGGCAGCATTATCGGTTTGGACAAAATTATCCAAGGCATCAAACACGCAAAGACAGGAACCGCAGCGCACCTGCCCCGATGCAGCTTCTAGCACTTGGGCGTTGGTATTAAATGTGGATTCGCATTTAGGACACTGTGTGACGTGAAAAGCCATTGCGCAATTTACTTAAAGTAGTGCCGCTAAGTTGAGAAAAATAGAATTAGCGTGAGAGTTTAGGGGATTGTGAACCGGATAGCTAACTAGGTGTCGGGATTGTATTGCGTAATCCATCGATGCGTACCCAGCCGTCTTTGATTGCAGGGGGCGCAAGGTCAAACCATTGTGAATATTGCTCAATAATTTTGTCTGCTTGGTCCTCGAGAATTCCAGATAGGACGATACTGCCGTTGCTTTTTACAAGGCTGGCGAGAAGGCTGGAAAGCTCTAGAAGAGGAGCGCAGAGAATGTTTGCCATGAGCACGTCAGCTTGAACCGAGGGCAATTGATCCGGCAGATAAGCGCCAATCACAGACTTTTCGAGATTATTACGAGCACTGTTATCCACTGTGGCGAGAACAGCCTGAGGGTCGTTATCAACGCCGAGGGCTTGCTTTGCGCCAAGTAAAATAGCTGCGATGGCAAGCACTCCCGAGCCGCAGCCGTAGTCAATCACGATTGCATTATTGAGGTCAGCTTGCTCAAGCCATTGCAGGCACAATGATGTAGTGGCATGTGTGCCGCTGCCGAAAGCCATGCCCGGGTCGAGCATTATGTTTACGGCGTCGGGTTCAGGTGGCGTTTGCCAGCTCGGGCAAATCCAAAGCTTAGATCCAAATTGCATGGCATTAAAATCATCCATCCAGGCTCGTTCCCAATCTTGGTCTTCAATTTTTTCGATCAGCAATGATTGTTGGTTTGTTACCCTTTCATCGCTTGAAAGGGACTGGATGCAAGCCGCCAGATCTGTTGTTTTTTCAAAAAGGGCAACAACAACGGTCGCTTCCCAAAGAATAGTTCCGCCGGGTTCCAGTTGAAAAACGGCTTGGTCTTCAGCATCGAGGAAAGAAATGGATACGGCGCCAAAATCTAACAGCGAGTTCTCGATAGCGTCGCTGTGCTGCGGCGTAGTATTTACTTTTATTTGTTGCCAGGACATTGTTTTATGGACTCGTGGACTTAGCTCAAATGCTTGGGCTAAGTTTGATGTTGGATTGGAGTGCTGTCGTTGAAAGCGTTAGTTAAAGGCTGCCGGCAATAGCAGCAGCTGGAAGCAGCCATTGGCAATTGCGATTAACCGAGTGTGCCGGCTAATAGTTAATGGCCAAAAATTGAAGGCCGGCAGTCACGGGGCTCAGAGCGTCGCTGTCTTACGAATAATATTGGCAATAAAAGCGCGGCAGCTGGGCTTACCGCGTTTGGTGAGTCTAGATCTTTAGTTTCTTCTCTAAGTAGTGAATATTTACACCACCTTCTTTGAATCCCGAGTCTCTGACCAAATTTTTATGCAATGGAATATTACTTTTAATGCCATCAATGAGTACCTCATCTAATGCAATCTGCATTCGCATTAGGGCCTGCTCTCTGCTGTCACCATAGGTGATTAGCTTGGCAATAAGTGAATCATAGAAGGGCGGGACCGTGTAACCGCTATACAAATGAGAGTCCACTCGAACACCTGGACCGCCGGGCGCATGAAAATGATTGATCTTGCCGGGGCTTGGCAGAAAATTTTCCGGGTCCTCGGCATTGATACGACATTCAAATGCATGTCCGGTAATTTTAATATCTTCCTGCTTAACTGAAAGCGGCAGACCGCTCGCAATCCGCAGTTGTTCTTGAACGATATCGATACCAGTGACTAATTCAGACACAGGGTGTTCAACCTGCACTCGCGTATTCATTTCGATAAAGTAGAAGCGCTCATCCTGATAGAGAAATTCCAAAGTGCCAGCGCCGCGATAGCTCATGTCCTCGCAGGCTTTTATGCAGGTAGCGAGAACTTCTTCGCGCACCTTGTCGGGAATGCCCGGTGCTGGAGCTTCTTCAATTACCTTTTGGTGACGGCGCTGCACAGAGCAGTCCCTGTCCCCTAGGTGTACCGCATTACCATGTCCGTCACCAATAAGTTGAATTTCAACATGGCGCGGATCTTCAAGGAACTTTTCCAAGTAGACAACACCGCTGCCAAAAAAGCTCTTAGCTTCAGTTTGGGTGACATAAATAGCTTTCAGCAGCGCGGCCTCGTTATGAACCACACGCATGCCTCGGCCCCCGCCTCCAGCAGCCGCTTTAATAATGACGGGATAGCCAATTTCACGGGCTACGCTTAAGGTGCGCTCTTTGTTTTCATCAATGGGGCCATTAGAGCCTGGCACTGTTGGTACGCCGGCCTCTTGCATGACGCGGATGGCCGAGACTTTATCGCCCATAAGTCGAATGGTTTCTGGGCTTGGTCCGATAAAAATGAAGCCGCTGTTTTCCACTTGTTCTGCGAAATCAGCATTTTCAGATAAAAATCCGTAGCCAGGGTGGACTGCGATTGAGTCAGTCACTTCCATGGCAGAGATAATTCGTGGAATATTGAGGTAACTTTCTGTAGGGCTGGCCGGACCAATGCAAACCGACTCGTCTGCAAGGCGTACATGCATTAACTCTTTGTCAGCCACAGAGTGTACTGCAACGGTTTTGATTCCTAACTCTTTACAAGCCCGCAGTACGCGCAAAGCAATCTCGCCGCGATTTGCGATCAACACTTTCTCTAACATTCGATCGATTCCCGAATATAATTAGACGATTCTGATAAGTGGCTGGTCGTATTCGACCGGTTCCCCGTCTTGGACAAGTATGGCGTCAACCACACCGGCGTGATCGGCTTCTATCTGGTTCATCATTTTCATGGCTTCCACGAGACAGACAACGTCGCCTACTTTTACGTGAGTTCCAACTTCAACGAAAGGAGGTGAAGAAGGAGAGGGCGAGCGATAAAAAGTGCCGACCATTGGTGAATGGACACCATTACCGATAGCCGCTACAGCTGCTTCAGGTTCTTTTACCGGTGCAGCAACAGCCGCCGGCGCTGCCGGTGGGTGATACGCTACAGGGGCTGGAGCCGAGGTGGAAATGCGGCTGATTCGCACAGATTCTTCACCTTCTTTTATTTCTATTTCAGCAATATCCGACTCTTCCAGAAGCTCGATGAGTTTTTTTACTTTTCTGATATCCATGATAGGTTCCCAAACACTAATTTAGTTTGCTAGTTTTTTTGCTGCAGCCTGAAGGGCTAGTTCATATCCTTGAGCACCAAGGCCGATGACGCAGCCTTCTGCTATGTCAGAGAAATAAGAGTGGTGCCGGAAAGGTTCACGTTTAAAAAGATTTGAAAGGTGCACTTCAATAAATGGGGTTTCTGATGCAAGGATGGCATCCCTAATGGCAATGCTGGTGTGAGTGAAACCACCAAAATTTACTAGCATGAAAGATGTTCCATCGGTGCGGGCCTGCTGCAGTCGATCGATTAGGTCACCTTCCGAATTGCTTTGAATATGATCAAAGTCAAAGCCGAGGTCGCTGCACTGGGCACTCAATCGTTGATTGATGTCATCAAGATTGTCGTAGCCATAGATATTTGGCTCCCTTTGCCCTAAAAGGTTCAAGTTTGGGCCATTCAGTACGAGTATTGAGGTCATCTTCGCCTATCTTGCTAAAAATCGTAAAATTGATTTTGGTATGATTTGAAAATCAGCTTTTTGGTCTTTAACCAACGTTGGCAGCATATTCTCAGAATTTGGCCGAGATATCACTAACTTTGTGACACACTAGCAATAATTGCCGTTATAACTCGAAGGGTATCTCTTGAGGAGGGTAGCAGAACCCCCATTCAGCGCAGCCTTGGAACTCGACAACTAAAATCGCGTCGGCGCTGGGTTTCTCGGGGAGGATTAAATCGATGGCAAGTTTTGAATAGTAAACCTCAACCTCACCAAAGAACTGGTCAGTCTTGTGGATGCCTTCGGGAATCTCGAATGCTACCGGCAAGATTTTTAAGGCTGGGAGCTGTCGCAGGGAAAATTTAAATCGATGTTTGTAGAGATAATGTTCCTCAGCGGCTTCCCAAACTATTCTATAAGTTCCTGGCTCACCTTCGCTGACATAGAAAGGAAACGCCTGCTCCAACGGCAGAGGGCGCCATTGGCTTCGGCTTGAGTCGGTGAAGCTGCCCAGGCTGGGCCCGTCTAGCTGAGCGACAAGAATTTGCGGCAGTACTGCTAAGCCACACGCAAAAAGAATTTTTGCGCGATGCATCAAATTTAAAAGCAATCCTGTTGGCATGGCTAACAACTTTACGTTCAGTCGCCTCGGTTATGGCAGTAACTAGACCTTGTTATAACTGGCTGCCAAAGTACAATTTTATTTTTGCTACTTTGATTAATTGTTATACCTGTCAAAAATTAAACATGCATTGGTGCCGCCAAAGCCGAAGCTATTGGACATGATTCGATTTAGGCGAAGGTTATCTTGACGAGCAAGTGCGATTGGGAGGCCGGTAGCTTCCTCATCCAAATTTTCGATATTCGCTGAGGCGGCAATGAAATCGTTTTCCATCATCAGAAGGCTGTAGATAGCTTCTTGTGCGCCGGCAGCTCCTAGAGAATGTCCGCTTAGGGATTTGGTGGAGTTCAAGGCCGGAATATTGTCGCCAAAAACTTCTTTTATAGCGCGAAGCTCTGAAACATCTCCAGCCGGTGTGCTAGTGCCGTGAGTGTTTATGTAATCTATTGGACCTTTTAGATCGGCTTTCGCCATCACCATTGCCCGCGCTCCACCTTCGCCTGACGGTGCAACCATGTCGTAGCCATCAGACGTAGCCGCGTAGCCAGTCAGTTCAGCAAGAATATTCGCGCCTCTCGCGAGGGCATGGTCGAGTGCTTCAACCACCAATACTGCGCCGCCGCCAGCGATTACAAATCCATCTCTGTTGGCATCAAAAGCGCGAGAAGCTTTTTCTGGCGTGTCGTTATATTTTGTGGAAAGTGCTCCCATTGCATCGAACATATGAGACATAGTCCAGTGTTCGGATTCTCCGCCGCCAGCAAAGACTACGTCTTGCTTGTTGAGCTGAATGAGTTCGGCTGCGTGACCTATGCAGTGAGCACTCGTCGCGCAAGCAGAAGAAATAGAATAATTAACGCCTTTGATTTTAAAAGGAGTTGCGAGGCAGGCGGATACGCTGCTGCTCATAGTGCGAGGAATACGATAAGGCCCGACACGGCGCACCCCTCTTTCACGCACTATATCTGTGGACTCAAGTTGATCTTGCGGCGAGCCTCCGCCGGAACCCACTACAAGTCCGGTCCGAACATTGGACACTTGATCATCGGTTAAGCCAGAATCAATTACAGCCTGTTGCATCGCTATGTAGCTATATTCTGCAGCTGCTCCCATAAAACGCTTTAGTTTGCGGTCTATCAGATCGGTGGTGTCTAATTGTACCGATCCGCTGATCTGGCTTTTCATGCCCATTTCTTTGTAGGACGCATTATGGCGAATACCACTTTTACCCTGTTGAAGTGAATCCAACACAGCGTGCTTGTCATTGCCCAAGCAAGACACGATCCCCATTCCTGTAATGACTACACGACGCATATTAACCTCGACAAAATATTGCTGCTAAAAAGAAGTTTCTGGAGTGAACAAGCCAACTTTCAAGGCTTTGGTGGTGTAGATCACCTTGCCATCGACAGCGACTGTGCCGTCAGCTATGCCCAATACTAATGTGCGATCAATAACGCGCTTGACAGAAAGCTCATAGGTGACAAGCTTGGCATCTGGTAATATTTCCCCAGTAAATTTTACTTCGCCAGCACCTAGCGCGCGTCCTTTGCCTGGGTGGCCGCTCCAGCCTAGAAAGAATCCAACTAGCTGCCATAATGCATCCAAACCCAAACAGCCCGGCATAACCGGGTCTCCCGGGAAATGGCAATCAAAGAACCAGAGGTCAGGGCGAATATCTAATTCAGCGATTATTTTCCCTTTTCCAAATTCGCCGCCATCGCTAGTAATGCTAGTGATGCGATCGAGCATTAACATGTTGTTAACGGGTAGTTTGGCATTGCCCGGCCCAAATAATTGCCCATGTCCGCACTCTACCAATCCTTCCATGTCGTAGGAGCTTTGCGGAACAAAGCTCTCATTCTTGTTTTTCATAGATTCTTTGCTCTCGGGAGCTCCCTGGTAACGAACGAGCGAGTTTAGCGTGGGGAGATTAAATAATCGACCGTAATTTGGCAAAGCTAAGCCAATGTTGGTCCAGTTAGTGAGCCTGTCTTACTTATTTTAGGGTGGATTTGCTAGTATTCACGGCTATTTCTTAAGGTGAATTTTTATGTTGCTGCCAGTCGTGTTGGCGGGAGGCGTTGGGTCACGATTGTGGCCTGTTTCTCGAGCTTTAGCCCCGAAGCAGTTTGCTCGATTTCCGGGTCGGGCTAACACCTTTTTCCAAGAAACAGTGCTGCGTTTGGGCTGCGTTGCTGGCGCCGAGAATCCTTTAGTGGTCTGCAATGAGGGGCATGGGTTTCTTGTAGCAGAGCAGCTGCGTGAGCTTGGAATAGGTCAGCCTGGCAAAGGTGGGGCATCGATTCTGCTTGAACCAGTTTCTCGGAACACTGCGGCGGCTGCCGCTCTTGCAGCATTTCATGGAATCTCAGCAAACCAAGATCCTGTTCTTTTAGTGTTGCCTAGCGACCATATTATTAGTAATTCACAGGCATTGCTGGCGGCTATCGAGGTAGGAAATAAGCTGGCTGAAGAGGGCCATTTAGTAACTTTTGGTGTGACGCCGGATTCCCCTGAAACTGGGTACGGCTATATAGAACGAGGTGAGCCTTTATTGCAGGAAGGCACATGGGCGGTAAAGAAATTCACAGAGAAACCTGATCGACAGTTAGCCGAGCAGTTCATAGCGAGCAACAGCCATTCTTGGAATAGTGGCATGTTCATGTTTCGGGCTTCGGTTTATCTCAATCAACTTAATCTATTGGCGCCGGATATTTATATGGGCTGCAAGCATTCTTATGAGTCCGCCAATTTAAATTCTGATTTTATCTCAATACCGCTAGAGCTATTTTCAAAGTGCAGGGCTAAGTCTATTGATTTTGCTGTTATGGAAAAGACGGAAAAAGCCGCCGTTATTTCCTTGGATGCGGGCTGGAATGATATCGGTTCGTGGGACGCGGTGTGGCAACTGGAAAGCAAAGACGGTGACGGTAACAGCATTAAGGGCGACGTCATCACCTCCAATGTGCAAGGTTGCCTGATTCATTCAAAATCTAGATTGATTGCAGCAGTTGGGCTAAGTGATGTGGTTATTGTCGAAACTGCAGATGCGGTTTTAGTTGCAAGCCGCGAGCAAGCACAATTAGTTAAGGAGCTTGTCTCTCAAATTGAATTTGCTAACAAGGATGAAAGCCAAAATCATATCAAAGTGGATTGTCCATGGGGAGTTAGTGAATTGCTTTGCAGGCGTCCTAACCATCAAATAACGCAGCTTTTTGTGTCGCCCGGAGCCTGCGTTCCGTCAACATCTCAGTGTCATGTAGCTGAACAGCTTTTCGTGGTAGAAGGTAGAGTAGAGATTTCTATTGGAGATGATATTTATTCAGTTGGCGCTGGTGATTCCACTTTCGTTCCGGCTGATGCCAGCTATGCATTGATTAATAAAAGTGACTGCGCTGCGGAGCTGATTAAAGTGCAGCTGGGGGTAAATATCTGTGAACAGGAATCGACGTGATATTTTGAGCGGCGAGCATGCGAAAACTTTAAACTGATTAAGAGGCTGTAGATGACAAGGTTTAAGAGGGCCTTTTCTCGGCGGCCGGTTATGACACCCGGGTTTTAGCTGCGACTAAGGCGATGCCAAAAGAGATGTTGCCAACTGTCACTAAACCACTAATCCAATACGCTGTAGACGAAGCGATGGAAGCTGGCATCACCGGTATGTCAGTAGTTACCGGTCGAGGCAAGCGCGCTACCGAAGATCATTTTGACATCAGTTATGAACTAGAGCATTAAATATCCGGCTCAGATAAAGAAAATTTACTCAGTGAAACACGGCAAATAATGGAGCAGCGTACTTTTTCCTATACCAGGCAAGCGGAAATGAAAGGCCTTAGACGTGCGATTTTAATAGGGGCGACTCTCATCGGCAATGAACCACTGGCTATTATTTTGGCAGATGACTATTGTGTTTCCGCCAACGACTCTGTGCTTAGTCAAAGGGTTAAGTTGTATGAAATCCATCAGTGCAGCATCGTGGCCATTGAAGAGGTTCCTGAAGGTGAAACCTATCGCTATGGTCTGATTGATGGGGTAATCGAGGAAGAAGGGATTTACAGAATCAGTAATATGGTGGAAAAGCCAGTCCCAGAAGATGCGCCAAGTAATCTGGCGATAATTAGACGCTATATTATTACACCAGATATTTTTGACACTATCAGGAATACGCCGCCGAGCAAAAATGGAGAAATTCAGATTGCCGACGTTCAGCTCAAGCTGGCGAAGCAAGGAAAAGTGCTTGGCTATAAATTTAAAGGTAAGCGCTTTGACTGTGGCAGTATAGATGGTTATATCAATGCCACCAACATCACGTATGCCTTAGAAAAAACTAAAGAAGCTGCATTATGAAAAATCAAATTACCTGCTTTAAAGCCTACGATATTCGCGGGCGGGTGCCTGATCAATTAAACGAAGATATTGCCTATCGAATTGGCAGAGCTTTTGTCGAATTCCTAAGCCCAAAAACAGTGGTGGTTGGTTTCGATATTCGACTTACCAGTAAAAGTCTTTGCGGCGAATTGATTCGCGGGTTGACTGACTCCGGTGCCAATGTGATTAACATTGGTGAATGCGGAACAGAGGAGGTTTACTTTGCCACCTCTCATCTTAAAGCAGATGGCGGCATAGTGGTAACGGCGAGTCATAACCCGAAAGACTATAACGGAATGAAACTGGTCAGAGAAAATTCCAAACCAATTAGTGGTGATACAGGGCTAAATGATATTAAGGTTTTGGCAGAAAAAAATGACTTTGCAGATCCTGTAAGTAAAGGTCAGCTTACCCTGCAAGACACAAAGCAGGCCTATATTGATCATCTTCTTAGCTATGTTCAAACAACCGCGCTTAAACCGCTGAAAATAGTCTGCACTGCTGGCAATGGCGGTGCGGGGCCAACCGTTGATCTTTTAGAGATTCATCTGCCGTTTGAATTTATAAAAGTACATCATGAGGCCAATGGCCATTTTCCCAACGGCGTACCAAATCCGCTTTTGGAAGAGAACCGTCAACCTACTATCGATGCGATCATTGAGCATGGTGCAGACTTAGGCATCGCTTGGGACGGCGACTTTGACCGTTGCTTCTTCTTTGACGGGCAAGGGCGGTTTATCGAAGGCTATTATATTGTTGGATTGCTGGCGCAAGCTTTCTTAGAGAAAAACCCTAACGCTAAAGTAATTCATGATCCCCGGTTGACCTGGAATACTATAGAGATTGCAGAGGCATTTGGTGGCAAGGCTGTTCAATGCAAAACCGGGCATGCGTTTATCAAGGAAAGGATGCGCTTAGAGGATGCTGTCTATGGGGGCGAGATGAGTGCTCATCACTATTTTAAAGATTTTTCTTACTGCGACAGTGGCATGATCCCTTGGTTATTGGTTGCCGGGCTGATGTCGGCAAAGAACAGCACGCTCGCTGAGCTGGTTAACGAGCGCATGGAGGCGTTTCCAGCAAGCGGTGAAATCAATAAAACAATCGCCGAGCCTGCCGCGTTGATTGATTCTATCCAAAAGCAGTACCAAGACAAGGCTGTTGCAATCGACCACACCGATGGTTTGTCGATGGAGTTTGATAGCTGGCGTTTCAATATCCGCATGTCTAACACCGAGCCGGTGGTGAGGCTCAATGTAGAGTCCAGGGCCAATGAGGCGCTGATGAAAGAGAAAACCAAAGAACTACTCGCTATTATTCAAAGCTGATTTTACAGTCATCCGGACATAATCTTCACGAGAAATACTATGGAAGAGCCTCAGTCCGCTATCCTCAAATTTCTTCGCTTGGAATCTTTTGGTGGGATCCTTTTAATGGCGTCTGCCTGCCTGGCTATGATCTTGGCTAACTCGCCATTGGACAGCCTCTATCAAAGTTTTTTGGCTATTCCGGTAGAAACGCGTTTTGGTTCGCTGCAAATAGCTAAGCCGTTACTGCTTTGGATAAACGACGGCCTGATGGCTGTATTTTTTTTCCTGGTTGGTTTGGAATTAAAGCGAGAGTTGGTTGAGGGTGAGTTATCGGACCCTCGCAACATTATCCTGCCAGGCGTCGGAGCTATTGGTGGGATGGCAATACCCGCGCTCATATACGTGTATTCTAATTATAATGATCCTGTTGCAGTTCAGGGCTGGGCCATCCCTGCTGCTACGGACATTGCTTTTGCGCTGGGTGTTTTGACCTTGTTAGGCTCCTCTGTGCCCACCTCAATTAAAATCTTTTTGACCTCTTTAGCCATTTTTGATGATGTTGGCGCGATCGTCATTATTGCCATTTTTTATACCGATTCCATTTCGGTTATTGGGCTGGCTGTGGTTGTTGCCCGCTTGCCGATTCTTTACATGCTCAATAGAAGTAACGTTATCGAATACAGTCCTTACATGGTTATTGGTATCATCATGTGGATTGCCATGCTTAAGTCTGGAGTGCATGCAACGCTTGCTGGTGTGCTCGTTGCGATGTTTATCCCGATGAGATCGAAGGCAGATCCAAGTTTTCCCCCTTGCAGAATCTTGAACACGACCTGCACTGTGTCGTCGCCTATTTTGTGTTGCCAGTTTTTGCCTTCGCAAATGCAGGTATAAACTTGAGGGGATTGAACTCCGAGCAACTCTTGCATAGTGCGCCAGTTGGAATTGCCTTGGGCTTGGTCGTAGGCAAGCAGCTGGGAATTTTTAGCTTGTGCTTTCTTGCTGTTAAATCAGGAATAACCAGTCTTCCCAAAGGAATGACATTCCCTAGGCTCTATGGAACGGCTGCTCTTTGCGGCATTGGTTTTACCATGAGTTTATTTATTGGCGGATTAGCGTTTAGCGGCGCCGCACCGGATTTTGATGAAAGGATTGGTATTATCTCCGGATCAATACTATCGGGGGTTATCGGATATATTGTTTTGCGCCGAAGCCTGGCCAGTGAGTCCGGGACTGAGTAATAGTCCAAGGCCCGAGTTATTCGCCGTTTTTTAATTCATTAGGTGTTGTTGCATACTCAAGCTAAGACTCAGGTGCGAATTTTGCGATAAAGACTTGCCGGCTAACAGCCCTGATGCCCGTATCTGCTCTTACGTGCTCACCTTTTATGATGACTGTGATGAATTCGTGCTACACAGTGATTGCCCCAACTGCGGGGGTAGATTCTGCAAGCGTCCGGTGCGGCCAAAAAAGGCACGCAGAACAGGTGTTAGTTTAGAATTCCAAATGGCATCCATCAAGCGAGTCGTCACCAGAACTACACAAGATGAAATCGCAAACTTTGCAGGCAGCTACAAGTCCATAGAGTCTGCCGGTAGACAATTGAAGAATCGATAGCGAGTGAAGTGATAAAATGCACAGTACAAAAAACTACAAGTTGCTTGAAGAGGTGGCCTCTGTCGAAGACTTTATGCATTTGCGCGAGGTGGCTGGTCTATCGCCGCGACCTTTATTTGCCGCGGCAAGTGCCTTGCAAAATAGCCTTTATGCAGTTCAGGTGAGACATGAATCCACTGTTGTTGGCATGGGCCGCATTGTAGGAGATGGCGGGCTCAATTTTGACGTGGTGGATATTGCGGTAGCCCCCGAGCATCAAGGTTTTGGTTTGGGTCGAATGATCATGGAGGCTTTGATGAGGTATTTAAATGCAACAGCAACACCTGGCGCTTATATTACACTTATGGCGGATGTTCCGGCCTTGTATGAGAAGTTTGGATTTGCTTACGCCAGCCCGGCAAGCGAAGGTATGTACTATCGATGGGATGGGAAATAGTCATGGATTTGGCTAGGGGAGAGGGATGATGGAAGAGATCAGTTGGAGCGATTTTGAGAAAGTCGAATTAAGAGTTGGAACCATTATCGAGGTGGAAGAGTTTCCTGAGGCAAGACGCCCGGCTTGGAAATTGACTATAGATTTTGGTGATGAAATTGGTATTAAAAAATCTAGTGCTCAAATTACTGTGTTGTATAGCAAGGAGGATTTACTGGATAAGCAAGTTGTAGCAGTAGTGAATTTTCCTCGCAAGCAGATTGGGCCCTTTATGTCTGAATGTTTGGTTACCGGTTTCAATGATTCTGAAGGTGCGATCGTATTAATTTCGCCAGATGTAAAAGTGCCCGCTGGGCAAAAATTGATCTAACTAGTTGCGTATGAATAGCAGCGCAAACAGTGACATTAGTTTTGACGCGACTTTGTGATTAAGTCGTTAGGTATTTCGAACATGCCGGAAGAGCGCAGTTCGAAGCTTGGGTTAGTATTCGCTAAAGCCGAAGCCAAGGCCAGAGAGTTGGTCGCCTGCTAAAAGATTCGGCTGAGTCATGCGCTCCCTCGGCATTCAGAGCATGAGGCACTTTGCATCTTTGAGTGACTGGAATATCTTGACGGGTAGTACGGTGTGTTTGTGGAATACCTCCCTCGTTTCTCCTCATCCCTTCTACCTTTGCCTACGCCTTTTCCGCACACCTATTTCTCTTTTTTCATTGCCGAACACTGTCGCCATATTGATTGCAATACAGCGACCTGCGGTTAGCAGCTTTGCGGTTCAGCTTTTTAAATATTAAGCATGCAACACGGCACTAAAATAATGTTTAGGTGGAGGCCGGTCGCACCCAGCCTAGCATTTTTTCAACGGCGGCTATCATGCTGCCGGCTAAGTCTTTGCCAGTAGCTTCTTCAATACCCTCAAGGCCAGGGGATGAATTGACCTCCAATAACAGCGGCCCTTTCTCTGAACGTATAATATCAACTCCAGCGACCTTGAGTCCGAGTACCTTGGCGGCTTTTATCGCCATCCGGCGTTCTGCACTGGTAATTTTTGCGATAGAAACAGAGCCTCCTCTATGGACATTGGCTCTGAATTCACCTTTGGCTGCCTTTCTTTGCATTGATGCGACAACCTTTCCATCGATGACAAAGAGTCTGAGGTCGGCGCCATCTGCCTCTTTGATGAATTCCTGTACTAGAAGGTTCGCTTGAATAGACTTAAACGCATTGATCACACTTTCGGCGGCTTTGCGGGTCTCGGCCAAAACCACTCCTCGGCCTTGGGTGCCTTGAAGTAACTTTACGATCAAGGGTGCTCCATCGACCATGTCGATGAGGTCGCCGGTATCAATGGGTGAATTAGCAAAGCCGCTGACAGGAATGTCTAGGCCATTTTGCAGAAGCATCTGCAATGAATACAGTTTATCTTGTGCGCCGGTTATCGATTGAGCGGAGTTGAGAGAGTGAACGCCAATACTCTCAAAATGTCGAACCAAGCCACAGCCGTAAAAATTAATGCTTGGTTTTATTCTTGGAATAACCGCGTCCAATTCATTAAGAATGCGCCCACCTCGGTAATGGATTTGTGGGTTGTCGGCATCGAGTTTCATGTAACACTGTTTGATGTCGTAGAAGCGGATGCGATGTCCGCGCTCCTCCCCAGCTTCAATCAACCGCTGATTACTGTATAGGTCAGGATTGCTTGCGAGCAGGCCAATGTTAAGACCTCCGACCTCGTCGGAGGCATGCCCATAAAGCTTGTTGGCGGCATCTTTGCTTAGTTCGCCACATAAATAGTTCGCAGAAGGATCCACTAAAATCCGATCCTGCATTGCCTCTCGACCGAGCAGCATTCTATAGCCCATGGAATCGCGATTGGTAAGTGAGATTTCGATCTCCCAACTGCGGTCAGACAACATGATTGTCGTACTAATAATGTAGCGCTTTTCGGAAGTGCCACTTGAACTTTTAATTGAGCGTCTGTCCACCACTTCGTTCTCACAGCGGACAATGACCTTCCTATTATTCTGGAGAGGGTGGACCTCGTAGCTGACCCATGGAACGTTGCCCCGCTTAAAGGCGCGTATGTTAAAGGCGTGCAAAGACGAGGTTTTAGCGCCTGAATCCACTCTCGCCTTAGTTTTGGGAATGCCTAAAGCAGGTAAGGCTAGCCACTCGACACTTCCAACAATGATCCTGTTCTCGAGGTTGCTCATAATTTAATTTCTGACTTTATGTATGTGATTGATCAGCTGCATCGTTGACTCGTCTAGTTGGTTTGAAGCATTGCCATCTTCTAAAACTTTGACTACTTTCTCTGATAAATTCTTCCCTAGCTGCACGCCCCATTGATCAAACGCATTGATGTTCCAGATAACCCCTTGAACAAAGACTTTATGTTCAAAATAAGCGATTAAACTGCCTAGGTTATAGGGCGTTAGTACGTCTATAAGCAGGGTGCTGCTGGGTTTGTTGCCTGCGACATTTGTATGGGGGTTGGACTGCGGGTCGCCGTTCATTAGCGCCATGCTTTGGCTCAGGCAGTTTGCCAATAGATGGTTGTACTGTGTGCTGGACTCTAGATTTTCTGGCTTGATGAAAGCGATGAATTCCACTGGAATGAATTCAGTGCCTTGGTGTAATAGTTGGAAATAGGAGTGTTGCCCATTGGTCCCTGGGGTGCCCCATAAAGTTTCCCCCGTTCGATAGTCGAGGGATTGGCCTTGGACATTGACACTTTTGCCTAAGCTCTCCATATACAACTGCTGCAAGAAAGCCGGCAGTAAATTCAGTCTCTGGCTATACGGCACTAGCGCGGAGGAAGGCGCGTCAAAGAAGTTGATATACCACACCGAGAGTAATGCACTGATTACTGGGAGATTGTGACTAAAGTCGGTGTGTTTGAAATGTTCATCCATGGAGTTGGCGCCGGCAAGCAGTTGCTTGAAGTTGTCCATCCCACAGGATAAGGCAATGGACAAGCCGATAGCAGACCAAAGTGAATATCGGCCCCCAACCCAGTCCCACATCGGAAATAAGTTTTGCTCTGTTAAACCGAACTTTTTTGCAGCGTCAAGATTACTGGTGATCGCTACAAAGTTGCTGGCGACTTCGTCCTCAGTAAAACCCGCAGCTAAAAACCAACGCTTTGCTAGCAGGGCATTTTGGTGTGTTTCAAGGGTATTGAATGACTTTGAGGCGATAACAAAAAGGGTGGTGCTTGCGTCTAGTGGTGCCAAAATATCTTTTAAGTGAGATGGGTCGACGTTTGATGCAAAATGTAGATTCACATCGCCGGTGGCAAATGTTGCGAGTGCGTCCACCACGAAAGCGGGGCCTAAGTCAGAGCCGCCAATACCAATGTTGACGACGTCTCGTATTTTGCTGCCGTGGGCACCTGACCATTTGCCGCTGTGAACATCGGCCACAAACGCTGTCATTTTGGCAAGCGCCTCGGACACCTCGGGAAGTTGATCTGCTGCAGGCGCTCGCAAGGCTGTGTGCAGCACTGCCCGGTTCTCTGTGTAATTAATTTTCTCGCCAGCGAACATGGCATCTATGGCTTCTTGCAAACCACATTCTTCTGCCAGCTGAGTTAGCAGGCGAAACGTTTCGCTGGTCAAATAATGCTTCGAAAAATCTAGCAATAAATCACCGTGACTTGCGCTAAATTCCTTAAATCGGCCTTCTAGAAATAGGGAGCTGAGAAGAAACTCGGGTTTTTTAAATTGCTGAGAGTGCGCTGTTAACGATTGCCAGGCTAATGTTTGTGTAGGGTTTACCATGGTCAACTAATAGTCCGTGCTTTTTAATAATGGGTTATTGCGACTTTTGATATCAAAAGTCGCAAGTTGATTCAGACGCTGCAATGTAATCTCTTATCGGAATATTCCAGTCCCGCACTGCAAAAACAAGAGCAGGAGATTTAAGGCGCCGTGAGTACTAAAACTGTTCGTGGACTTTAGCAAAGTTGTTCTGAAGTTAATATTTCTGTTTTTCGCCAAAGTTCCTGCATGCTCTGTTGAGGAGGTGGGGCACTGGCAGTCAGGGCGTGGCCATTTCAGCGTTGTGCTTTGGGTCATGCCGATTAGGCATTGAGATTGTTTCTGCATGGGATTTTTTTATATTTCTAAGTCTATGTTATATATCATGAAAAATAATATACTAGCGGGCTTGTGTAAATTATTGCTCCGCTTATGGGTTTTGACTATTGAACCTGTGTTAGATTTTATGTAGTATGCGCGACCTGATCAGATGTCTGGGATTGGACTGATCAGAGCAAGGCTAATTAGCTTGCTTCAATCTCAATGTGCCGCTATAGCTCAGCCGTGGTAGAGCAGCTGACTTGTAATCAGCAGGTCCCGAGTTCGACTCTTGGTGGCGGCACCACTT
>MDTF01017195.1_pt1 | contig 17338 bp, 15 predicted proteins | sample 811191 | NCBI WGS metagenome assembly MDTF01 (sample SAMN05326649, study PRJNA326480) | marine metagenome | isolation source: seawater | place: Southern Ocean | collected 2011 | reverse complement strand
AGAAAGACTTCTTTTTTTGCCATTAGCTATACCATCCTATATTGTTGCTTACAGCTACGTTGGTTTATTTGATAATGGTGGGACAATAATTAGGGCCTTGCAAGGAATTGGTTTACCAATACAGAAGTTAGACTTCATGAATATTTATGGCTTAATTTTAGTTTTGAGTTTTTCTCTTTTCCCTTACGTTTATGCAAGTGCAAGAATGATGTTTTTGAGTTTGCCTAAAAGTATATATGAAAGCTCAATTTTGTTGGGCGCTTCAAATAAACGATATTTTTTTTCAATTGCACTCCCGTTGGCTTCCCCTGCAATAATTGGTGGGTTGTTTTTAGTTTTCATGGAAGTATTAAATGATTATGGTGCTGCAAAATACTATGGTATTAAAACTTTTACAACAGGTATTTTTAGAAGTTGGACAATGCTAGAAGACCTACAATCTGCCGTTTATTTATCGGCATTATTAGTATTAATGGTTTTTATAATTATTGGAATAGTAGCTTGGCAAAGAGGCAAGAAATCTTTTTCAATTAAGGGAGATAAATTACAGGAAAATAACTTTCAAAGAAAAACACTAAAAGGTAAAAAGAGGTTACTGTACTTTTTTATTTTAAGTATTCCTGTTTTATTTGGTTTTATCCTACCGGTTTTCCAACTTATAATTTGGGCTACACAAACCTTTAGTAGTATTTTTAATATTGAATTATTCTGGACAGCATTACAAAGTTTAATTGTTGCATTTTCTGCATCTTTTATCACTATAATTGCTGCGTTAGCGCTAATTTATTTTTCAAAATGGAATTACTTTCAAAAAATTAATATTTTCAAAAGGTTTGCTACAATAGGGTATGTAATTCCAGGTGCGATTATTGGAATTGGGATTATTAAAAGTAGCCAAAGTATAATCACTTTTTTCAGTGAAAAACTTGATCTTAATATAGGTTTCCTATTTTATGGAAGTAGTGTTGTTTTAATTTACGCCTATGTATTTCGTTTTTTATCGGTAGCCTTTAATCCCCTAGAAGCAAGTAGTTTAAAAGCAGGAAAGCACCTTTCCGAAACATCTTACTTATTAGGTATTGGTAAGTTAAAAACATTATTTAAAATAGAATTACCTCTTTTGAAAAATGCTATTATTAGTTCATTTATACTAATATTTATTGATGTTTTAAAAGAGCTGCCACTTACCCTTATTTTAAAACCATACAATTTAAATACACTAGCAATTTCTGCATATGCTTATGCTGAGGATGAGTTGGTAGCAGAGGCGGCATTGCCATCATTATTTCTAATTTTAATAGTTATCCTTTTAATGTCCATCTTAAAAATTGATAAGAAAAATGAATAATATTCTAGAAATTAAAGGGCTTTCAAAATCTTATGATGGGAACACAAACGCTTTAAACGATTGTGATTTTTTTCTGGAAAAAGGTGAAATATGTGCTATTGTAGGTGAAAGCGGAAGTGGAAAAACTACTCTACTTAGACTTATTGCTGGATTAGAACGTCCTAATAGTGGGTTTATAAAAATTAACAACAAACTAGTAAGTAACGACTCAAAGATAACGCCACCTCAAAAAAGGGAAATAGGCATGGTGTTTCAAGACTACGCACTTTTTCCTCACATGACAGTAGCTGAAAATATTGGATTTGGATTAAAAAACCCTGATCAAAAGGGTATTGATGAATTCTTAGATTTAATAAAAATGAGTTCTTATGCTACAGCTTACCCTTCTGAACTGAGTGGTGGCCAAGAACAACGAGTAGCATTAGCGAGAGCTCTCGTGCTCAAGCCAGAATTATTACTCTTAGATGAACCTTTTAGCAATTTAGATATTGGCTTAAAATCTGAGTTAAGAAAAGAAATTCAAAGAATTGTAAAAGAACTAAAAACATCTTTAATTTTTATAACACATGATTTGTATGATGCCATTGAAATTGCAGACAAAATCATTTACTTGAAAGATGGAATAGTCCTTCAAAATAGCTCAATAAATGATTTTGTAAATACTGAAAATGAAGAAATAAAAAAGATGATTCACAACTTAAAATCAAATTCTAATCAATTATTAGACTTGATTAAAGAAAGCTGAATACATCAAAAAAATACTGTAATGATTCACCTCCCCAAGGATAAATATTTAAATTATTAAACGTTAAAGAAAAAAACAATGAATTTCCTCAAATTAAGCATACTCACAGTTTTATTTTTGGTAATATTTAATTGCACAAAAAATAATGATGACAATCCCCAAACATCAGAAACCTGCGTAACTGACCAAATCCTCGACGATTCAAAAGGAATTTGTAATGTTTCTTTATCATTTAATTCCCAATTCCAAGAAACAATATCTACCACAACACGAACAATCACATCTAATAGTATACCAAATCATTTAGTAGGCCTTTTTGGCTCTGGGCCTGGTTCATTGAACCCAAATACTATTTCTGAACAATCTGAAAGCTATACTATAGCAATAAACCCTACTGCATCGGACACTTTTACACCACTTTTATCCACAAAAGGAAAAGGCCCAAATGCAGGTCCACAATATTCTTTCGGTGTTTTAATAAATGGTATAGAATTAGATCCCGTTGCAGCCGAACCTTTTCCCCACGAAGGAATAATAAGTCCGAACCTAAATTGGGAATGGAATTTAGAGGCCTTAAATGTTAATCTAGGGTTAGATTGTAATAGTGCACACGTACAACCTACAGGAAAATATCATTATCACGGATCTCCAATTCTTTTTCTACAACATTTAAATATTCCTACCAACCAAATGAATTTAATTGGCTATGCTGCTGATGGCTTTCCAATTTATTACAAATATGCCTATACAACAGCAAAAGATAGTTCATCTAATGTTATTGAAATGACATCAAGTTATCAATTAAAATCTGGAAATAGGTCCGGAGATGGAATTACGGCACCTTGCGATATTTATAATGGAATTTACTCTAACGACTATGAGTTTGTAAACGGATTAGGAACATTAGACATCGCAAATGGAAGAACCGGTGTAACACCACAATATCCAGCAGGAACATACTATTATATAATTACAGATGATTTCCCAAGTATTCCAAGATATTTCCGAGGAACGCCTTCAAATGATTTTAAAATTGGAGGTTAAATGAGATCTATTTTAATATTTTATTTAGTTTTATCATTTAGTGATTTAGTATGCGCGCATCAAACAAATGAAGCATTTTTCGAGTACAATCAAAAGAAAAATACGGTTCAAGTTATAGCCGAATTCCCCTGGTCCATGAGAAATGCTTTAATAGAGTTTAATCACTCATTAGAAAACTCAACCAACAAAAAAGATTTCGAAAATACTTTTAGAGAATATATCAATAAAAATCTTATTTTAAAAAACAAGAATGGGCATGCACTTCAATTTAAGGCATTTAATAAAATAGAGAATAAAGGCCATTCTCACCAAAATAACTTTCAAATAATATTCAAAGGGAACAATGTATTTGAAATTAAAAATACCATTATGTTTAATTTATACCCTAATCAAGTAAACTATAATAAAGTCAGTGTTAATTATAAAACAATAACGTTTACAACAGATAAAAATGCAACCCATTTTTATTTAAATGAGCATAGTTATAACAAATATTGGTGTTTATTAATCCTAACAATACCTATAATTTATATTATCAACAGATATTCCAATAAAAAAAAGCTCAATAATGTGTAATAAAAATAGTGACTAGGTGCTAAGTAACAAAAAATATAAAACCTGTATTTAAAAGACCTAGATAGCTATAAAAGTAAGTTACATAAATAGTATAATTAACTTCTTATTTACCCACAGGATAACCCAATATTTCGATTTGTTTTCCGTGTACAAAAAAGTTAACCCCAAAATATTTTTTTTTGGTTATGTGCTTTATTAAATAATTTGGTAACTTTAAAGGGATAAAGGATTTTAACTTCATTTCTATGAAATAGGAGTTAGATTACCAAGTAATAAAAAAACACTGTTTTAAACGGGGAGGCTTCATGAAAATGAGCATTAAAAACTTAATATAATGGAAAAGTTAGTACAATTAGCACAATTACTCGTAGCAATATCTGTAGCTTATGTTTGGATTTTTAGATTTCACAATGTTCTAAAAGAATTCAAACAATTCGGATTAAGCGATACAACCAGAAATATTGTGGGCGCAACAAAAATATCTTTAGCTACATTGCTAATAGTTGGAGTTTGGGATCCTTCATTAGTTTTTATTCCAGCTTTACTGATGGGGCTTATAATGCTAGCTGCTCAATATTTTCATTTTAAAATAAGAAATCCATTTATTAAATATTTACCGTCTTTACTTCTTTTTATCCTGAGCGCTTTTGTAGTATTTTCATCAATTTAATTAGTAAAAATGGATATAGTTAATCTCTGCACTTTCATATCAAGCCTATCCTTTTTTGCGTACGCCATATCCTACTTCACTTCAGCACATATGAAAAATGAATTTAGGCGGTTTGGATTGGAAAAGCTTGGTTTATTAACCATAATATTTCAAATTATGGGAGCTACAGGTTTATTAGTAGGACTTAAATTTAAGCCTTTCCTAATTATTTCATCTCTAGGGCTTGCAATACTTATGTTATTTGGCCTCATTGTAAGAACAAAATTAAAAGATAGCTTTTGGGTTTCTATTCCAGCATTATTCTTTATGCTTTTAAATGCTTTTATTTTTTGGAATTCTATAAGTTAAAAAGAGATACTCTTGAGCTGAATAAAATTAATAACTATGCTAAATTGAGCTATTTTATTTGTGATGAAAATTTAGAAAAAGCAACTGTATTAATCCATTATAAAAGATAAGTTCAGAATTGATATTACTTTTTTAAAAAAAAATCTAGAAAAGATTTAATCTATTATAATTCATAAGATACTACACGTAAATAGGGGCTACTATTTATTACTTTGGGAGAAGTATTCATTTTACCTTTTTCAGCCAGCTACTTATCAAATAACATGACATCGGAACAAATAGCTTGTTTTATTAAAAATAACACCGCCAAATAGTATTTTAAACAGACTAATGCTGTGTATAATTTAAAAAAAATTATTAAATTTAGGACAGAGCAATTATTTAGTATTCTTAAATAGTTTTTTATTTAGTTAACAATTGTTGAAGTATTTGGCATCTAAAAACGAAAATAATAAAACATCTTAAGTGGAGATAATATTTTTAACTGCACATTATTTTATTGTAGTGTTCTAGAACTAAAATATAAAAAAATGAAAACAATTATATTAAAGTGGTATCCTGTTATTTTAGCATTTATTTGTTTGTTGTATTCCGTAGGACTTGGCGTTTTAGGTGCAATAGGAGATGTTCCAGAATTAATTGCTAAAGCTCAATATTCGGCACATTGGCCTGGAACAATATTATTATTTGCAATAGCAATCAGACAAAGAAGAACAACATGAATATAGGATTTTTTATAATAGGAGGAATTATATTTGCTGTTTATATGGCGTTAACAATTTGGAACATCATCTATTCAAATAGAAAACAAAGAGAGGAAAATTATCCAAACCTAGATACAGATGAATCTATTACTTCTGTCAAAGAAACAGAAGTGAAGTAAAACTTCGCTTACAGGTAAATAACTAGTATAAATACTATTTTTGGTATTTATTCCTAGAAATGTTTTCTCTAATAATGTTGAAATTGATCAAGTTTTAAAATCGATCTGAATATCTATAGAATTTCGAGTTTTCGAAAAAATAGTTATTCAGACCGATTTTTTTCAGTTAAAAACAACAAGCTTCAAAGTCAGTTACTATTCAGAAAAATCAATTAGCCTCATCTTTAAGAATGGTTTAAATATTACTGAATTATTTCAATTATAATGGAATTAAACATTGATCAAATCAATGCTGATTTTTTACCCAAAAATCTTTTACAGAAGGCCTATCAAGAAAAATGGTTCAAAATATTTGTTTCAAAAAAACTGAATGGATTAGAGGCTGATCTTTGCCAAGGATTACAAATCATTAGGCACTGTAATAAAATAATGGGAAGTTTCGGCTGGTGTGTCAACTTAGGAGCGGGCGCTAATTATTTCTCTGGCTTCTATACTGAGGCTGGAGCAAAAGAAGTATTCCTAAAACCTGACTGTGTTCTTGCTGGAAGCGGCGGATTTGCTTCAGAAATAATAGCTGTTAAAGAAGGCTACTTGGTATCCGGTAAATGGGGAAAAGCCACAGGAACTTCTCATGCTACTCACTTTACTTGTAATGGAATTTTACCTAACGGTAAGAAAGTGAGTTTAACACTAAATCCCAAAGATGTAACTATTGATAAAAACTGGAGCCTATTTGCAATGAAATCTTCTTCTTCTTATGAATTTTCAGCAGTAAATGCTTTTGTTCCACACGATTTAATTTTTACAATTAATAAACCGCAAAACGAACAATCCTATTCTATTCATCAATTGCCCTTTGATTGCTTTGCTGAATTTTGCATGACTGCCACAGCTATTGGTTTAGCAGAAGGAATAGTAAATAAATTAGAATCTGAATTGCTTAAACCAGCTGCAAAAGCAGCTTTAGTAGATTTAGAAACTTGCATTCAGGGAAGGCTTAATATCATGAATAGATTAGCAATTGAAACTTGGGATAAATTAAAGAACGAGGATCAAAAACTTACTTTTGATGCGATTTCAGAGTCAGTAAAAATAACAGGTAAGGAATTATTTAAATCGGTAAACCAGTTATATTATGATGCAGGCTTATTAATGGCTGATGAACGCAAACTTGCGCACCATCATTACAAAGACTTTTTACTCGCAATTCAGCATACCATTTTCAAATAGTATTTTTTACACCTTTTGTAAAACATGTAAAAGACTCATTAAATCTATAATTATCACTTCATAACCTACAGTCTCTGCAATAAATTTCTCTTAAAATATGAATGTTTTTTTTTGCTATTTTTACATCTCAATTAAAATCGTATTACTATGAGGTTAGTTTCTTGGAATGTGAATGGAATAAGAGCTGCAGTTAAGAAAGAATTTACAGAATCATTAAGCAAGTTAGCTACAGACGTGCTATGTTTACAAGAGACTAAAGCGCAAGATGACCAAGTTTTAGAAGCGTTGGCTGAAGTAAAAGGATATCATATATTCTCAAATTCCGCCATAAAAAAAGGATACTCTGGCACAGCTATTTTAAGCAAAGAAAAACCGCTATCTGTCACCAAAGGTATTAACATTGAAGAACACGACAAAGAAGGGCGCGTACTTACCGCAGAATTTGAAAGGTTTTACTTAGTTACGGCTTACATACCGAATTCTCAAAACGGATTAAAGCGAATTGATTATCGCCAAAAATGGGATGTAGATTTCACGAATTATCTTGTAAACCTTGATAAGATTAAACCTGTAATTGTTTGTGGTGATTTAAATGTTTCACACCAAGCTATAGATATCAAAAACGACAAAGCAAATTACAATAAATCAGCTGGATATACGCAAATAGAAATTGATGGATTATCTGATTTACTAAACAAAGGATTCATTGACTCTTATAGATATTTTAAACCTGAGGAGATTAAATATAGCTGGTGGAGCTACAGATTCAATTCTAGAGAAAAAAACACAGGATGGAGACTTGATTACTTCCTAGTTAACAAACAGTTGATGAATCAAGTTAAATCAGCGGAAATACATAACGACATTTTTGGGTCAGACCACTGCCCTGTTAGTATCGATATAGAACTGTAAACTGCTGGCCTTCTTATAAAGGTTTTTTGATTTAGTGCAGCTTAGTCTAAAAGCGTCAAAACCCAACTTTTAATTGTTTTTTTTTAAAGGAGAAACGCCACAAAAAAAATACTAAGTAGTCTCAATATTATTCTTTTTTCTCATCGCTCGAACAATAAAAAACACACCAACTAATACAAATGGTACGCTTAGTAATTGTCCAGTTGAAAACTGATTATCCAATACAAAAGACTCTATTCCCCCTTGGGAAATTTTAAAATTCTCTACAAAAAATCTACTTGAAAATAACGTAACTAAAAAAGTACCTAGCAGCAATCCTTCTTTTAAATAAGCTTTTCCCTTCCAATACATCAACCATAATAAAGCAAAGATTAGCAGATAAAAACCAGCTTCATATAATTGAGCAGGATGCCGAGGAAGCGTTTCAGAAATTAACACCCCAGTTACTGGATTACGGCCAATAATTCGGTTGGCAAAAACAATCCCATAATCCGTTCCTGTGTAGTTCCCTACTATTTCACTATTCATGAAATTTGCCATTCTTATAAAGAAACAAGCTAAAGCTGTAGGAACGGCAACTTTATCTAAAATCCATAAATAAGATCGTGCACTCTTTTTTGTTTTGTACCATAATAAAGCAATGATAATCCCAATTGTACCACCATGACTTGCCAATCCTGAAAAACCAGTAAATCTAAATCCATCTTTGAAAGAAAAAGGAAGAAATACGCTAAAGAAATCTTCACTAAAAAGTTCCCATTGGTAAAAAATAACGTGACCTAGCCTTGCTCCTAAAACACCACCAAGTATCACAGAGTACAAAAGAGGATCGGCTAATTCTTCACTTTCATTTTCATTGACAAATAATTTTTTAACCAAGTAAAAACCTACAATAAACGAAAGCGCCCAAAGTAATCCGTAATATCTAATTGGAAGTGGTCCGAGTTCAAAAATTGCAGGATCTATATCCCAAGTGATGAATGATAAAACTGAATTCATATCTGAATATTTTCTGTAAAAATATGGATTTATTAAGGAAAAACTGTAATGTATACAAAAACAAAAAATAATCAGATATAATCTTCGTACTATAACCAAAATGAAACGGATTGTCTTTCCAACACAAACACGAATTGTAGTGCTTAAAATGGAATATGCGACTTTTTACTGTAATGGAACCTCGTATTCAAGTAATGTTGGTACTGTGATTTGGTTTTTATTACAAATAGGTTTAAGACAATTCCTAGTACAATATAATAGGTAAACGCTCAAATTTAAATACTTTTTAAAAAAAAGAGGAACTAATTAGGCGTAGATTCTGTTAGCAAAAAAAATGCAATGGCTTTTGCATAAAATTATTCTTAATGCTAAATAAAAAAGCGATTTTTACTTAATTTAATTTTATTGCTAATTGAGGTAATTTTCGAACTCCCTCTATAAACTCATTTGTGATTTCAACCTGATAAGCATTACTTTTTAAATCGAGTACAATACGCTCTTCATCATTAATTAACACCACATTTAAACCACATGAACCTGCATTAGATTTACAAACTGCTGCTAATTCATCTATATAAGTTTGATCTATAGCATTAGAATTAATATGTAAAGTAACCGACTTCACCATTTTATCTCTTACCTCACTTAATAATTCAATATGATGAATTTTAAACTCAAACTCATGCTTATTGTATCTTTTCGGTTCTACTTTACCTTTAATATACAAGAAAGCACCTTCAACAAGGAATCTTCGGAATTTCAAATAACTATCACCAAACAGGAAAAACTTACCTGCATCCGTATAATCTTCAACAGTTAAAATCCCAAAATGATTTCCCTTTTTACTCATCCTTTCTGCAGCTTCAGAAACAATACCTGCAAAGGTTAATTCCTTTCCCTTAAACTGATTTAGATCTAAATTATACTTATCGAATGAGGCATTACAGAAATTATCAATCTCTAATTTAAAGTCATCCAATGGATGACCTGAAATATAAACACCAACCATCTCTTTCTCCTGGTTTAATGCATAAACATTACTCCAAGTTTCGCAAATAGGTAGAGCAGGTTTTGGCAAATCAACTTCCGAATCTCCACCAAATAACGATTGCTGTGCAGAACCTATTTCATTTTGATAATTTAAACCAAATCGGATCGCTTTTTCCAAAAAAGATGGATCTTTCTCGTGTTGTTTATAAAAAAACTGCGCTCTATGTATACCTTTAAAACAATCTAATCCTCCAGCTAATGCTAAATTTTCAATGCATCGCTTATTTGCAGCTCTTAAATTGATTCTACTTGTAAAATCAAAAACATCCGCGAAAGGACCATTTTCTCTTCGTTCATTAATAATCGCCTCAACAGCTCCTGCTCCAACTCCTTTTACAGCTCCTAATCCAAATCTAACTTCCCCTTTTTGATTAACTGTAAATTTGTAGACTGATTCGTTTACATCTGGTCCTAAAACAGGAGTACCCATTCTACGACATTCTTCCATGAAAAACGTAACCGACTTGATGTCGTTCATATTATTACTCAATACCGAAGCCATATACTCAGCTGGGTAATGTGCTTTTAAATAAGCTGTTTGATAAGCTATCCAAGCGTAACAAGTTGAGTGAGATTTGTTAAAGGCATAAGAAGCGAAAGCTTCCCAATCCTTCCAAACCTTTTCCAACATTTTCTCACTGTGGTTTCGTTCTTTTCCTCCATTGATAAAAAGCGGTTTCAATTGCTCCAACATAGAGAATATTTTTTTCCCCATTGCTTTCCTCAAGGTATCTGCCTGACCTTTTGTAAATCCAGCTAGCTTTTGCGACAAACGCATTACTTGCTCTTGATAAACCGTAATCCCATACGTTTCCTCAAGATATTCATCCATCCCTTCTAAATCATAAGTGATTGGTTCTTCTCCATGTTTACGTTTAATAAATGAAGGTATGTATTCAATAGGACCAGGACGATACAGCGCATTCATAGCTATTAAATCAGCAAACACAGTCGGCTTTAATTCCTTCATGTATTTCTGCATTCCTGCCGATTCATACTGGAATATCCCAACGGTTTCACCACGCTGGAATAGTTCGTATGTTCTAATATCATCAATCGGAATTCCCTCTGGATCTATTGCTATATTGTGTCGATCTTTTACAATCGCTACTGCATCTTTAATTAAGGTTAATGTTTTTAACCCCAAGAAATCCATTTTTAGTAGGCCAGCATCTTCAACAACAGAGTTGTCAAATTGAGTACACCACATTTCAGAATCTTTCGCTACCGATACGGGAACATACTCTCTAATATCATTTGGCGTAACAATTACTCCACAAGCATGAATACCGGTGTTTCTAACAGACCCTTCTAACTCTCTTGCTTTTCTTAAAGTTTCTCCTGATAAGTTATCCTGATCGTAAATCATCTTTAATTCACGTGCCATTTCCATCAACTCAGGATTCCCCAATTTACGCTCTAATTCAGCATCCGTCATTCCGAACATTTTGTTCAGTTTCATATCAGGAACTAACTTGGCTATCCTATCCGCATCTTGAAGTGGTAAATCCAAAACTCGGGCTGTATCTCTAATAGAAGACTTGGCAGCCATTGTTCCGTAAGTAATAATTTGAGCAACTTGCGAAGCCCCATATTTATCGATTACGTATTGAATTACACGCCCCCTTCCTTCATCATCAAAATCAATATCGATATCAGGCATGGAAACCCTTTCTGGATTTAAGAAACGTTCAAAAAGTAAATCGTATTTAATCGGATCAATATTCGTGATTGTCGTACAATAAGCAACTACAGAGCCAGCTGCAGATCCCCTACCGGGACCCACTGAAACACCCATTCTTCTTGCTGCTTTGATAAAATCAGCAACAATCAAAAAGTAACCTGGATATCCAGTTTTTGCAATTACTTCTAATTCAAAATCTAAACGCTCTCGAATTTCATCTGTGATTTCCGGATAACGATCTTTTGCTCCCTCGTAGGTAATATCTCTTAAGTATGCATTCTCTCCGCGCTTCCCTCCGTCTTCTTCATCTTTCGCATCATGAAATTGTTCGGGAATATCAAAAGCTGGTAAGAGGACATCTCTAGCTAACGTGAAAACTTCAATCTGATCTATAATTTCCTGTATATTGGTAATAGAATCGGGAATGTCAGCAAATAATTGCTTCATGTCCTCTGGTGACTTGAAATAAAATTCATCATTTGGAAAACCAAACCTAAATCCTCTTCCTCTACCAATTGGTGTTTCCCGTTTTTCGCCTTCTTTTACACAGAGTAAAATATCATGACTATCAGCATCTTTCTTATCAATATAATAGGTGTTATTCGCAGCGATAATTTTTATATCATGTTCTTTTGCAAACCTTAGCAATACCTCATTTACACGATCTTCCTCTGGTAAACCATGTCGGTTAATCTCAATATATAAATCTTTTCCAAATTCGGCTTTCCACCATAATAAGGCTTCTTCTGCTTGCTTTTCCCCGACGTTTAAAATCAAACTTGGAACTTCACCATTTAATCCACCAGTGGTTACAATAATATCCTCTTTCAAGGAAGATATTAATTCTTTATCAACTCGAGGTAAATAATAAAACCCATCAATATGTCCTTGCGAACAAATCTTAGAAAGGTTGTGATATCCTAACTTGGTTTTCGCTAATAACGGAATTTGATATCCATTGTCTTTATGTGATTTGTCAGTTCTACTTTTACAAACGTTTAGCTCGGCTCCAATGATAGGTTTCATCGTAGTTTTCGTAAAAGGTACCCCAAGCTCTAGAGCTTCAGCCTTCTCAGCTTTTATTTTTTTATTATAACCTAACACTTCTTTCACAAAGTGGAAGGCAGCCATCATATTCCCCGTATCAGTTACGGCAACGGCAGGCATGTTATATTTTGCTGCTCTAGCAACTAATTCTTTAATTGTTGAAGTTGCTTGTAATATAGAGTGCTGTGTATGGTTGTGTAAATGTGCAAAAGGAACGTCTTTTAAAACTTCTAAATTAGCATCAGTATCTATTACCTCAACTGGTCCTGCCTCTTTGGCTTTTCGATGCGCTATTATTTCACTTGCCTCTTTTAAGTTCAGGTGTGTTAAACCTATGAAATCGAAAGGTTCAGTATTTTCTTCTCTAAATTTATTTAGGTAAACGCCTTCTTGTCCGAGATCTTTTGGTTGATAATTACCTAATCTGATTAATTCTAAGAAACAACGTGTTGTTGCTTCTACATCAGCAGTAGCATTGTGTGCCTGACCAAAATCCGATCCAAATAAATGTTTATGTAATTCCGTTAAGGTTGGTAATTTGAACCTTCCGCCCCTTCCTCCTGGAATCTGACAAAGGTTGGCCGTAATTTCAGTACAAGTATCCAAAACCGGCATTTCTGCCATTGGTGATTCAATAGCTAACCTATGGAATTCACATCCCATAATATTAGTATCAAACTTTAGATTCTGCCCAACTATAAATTTTGACTCACTTAATACCTTGTTAAACTCTTCAAGAACAAAACTTAATTCAACTCCCTGCTCAATTGCTAGATCAGTAGATATGCCATGAATTTTTTCTGCATCAAATGGAATATCGTATCCATCAGGTTTTACTAAGTAATCTTTTGCTACAATTAAGTTACCCCATTCATCATGCTGTTGCCATGCAATCTGAACACATCTAGGCCAGTTGTCAATATCAGTTATTGGGGCATTCCAATTCCGGGGTAAACCGGTTGTTTCGGTATCAAAAATTAAATACATCCTGAAGTTTCAAGCGAGAAAATGTCATTCAAAAACCTGAATAAATTTCCCCTAATTTTGCTAAAATAAAGATACAAAAAGTTAGTTGACTACAAATTACGGATTATCAATTGTTGATAAAAAATCACGAAATTATATTCGAGAAAAAGGCTAAATGAATTAAAAAATGAAGGAAGCCTGAGCTTACTTCATTTTTTTCAAATACTTATATAAATCACTTTCTGTCGTTAAGATAACAGAAGTTTCATCATCAAAGGTTTTATGGAAAGTTTCCATAGATTTTAAAAAACCATAAAGCTCTTTTGCTTTCCCGGATTGATTATAAGCTGCAGCATAAATTGATGCTGCTTCAGCATCTGCCTTCCCTTTAATCTCTTCTGCTGTACGAAATGCTCCTGATTGGATCGTTTTTAATTCCCGCTCCTTTTCACCATTTATTCTAGACGCTTCTCCTTGTCCTTCAGATCTAAATTTTGTAGCAATATTATTACGCTCACTCTTCATTCGTTCATAAACACGTTGTTTTACTTCTTCAACGTAGTTGATTCTTTTGAATCTAAAATCAAGAATAGCAATTCCTAAATCAGCCGTTTGTTCATTAGCTGCTTTTAAAATTCCTTGTTGAATTACAGCTCTTCCAAACTCAATTGGCACTAACGAATCTTTTAATTCATCATCAACAAATTCAGATTGCATAGGTGTTCTGTTTGAAGACCTTACTAAATCCCTAATCGTATTTTTAGCGATGAAATCTTTTGTCTTTCCATCTAGAATATCATCAATCCTTGTTTGTGCACCTCTTTCGTTTCTTAAACGTTTATAAAACTGTAATGGATCTGTAATTTGCCACCTTGCATAAGTATCCACAAAAATTGGCTGCTTCTCTTTTGTAGAAAGTTGAGCCCTATCTCCATCCCATTCCATATAACGTTTCTCAAAGAAAATTGCCTTTTGCACAAAAGGAACTTTAAAGTAGATACCAGGTTCTGTTATTGCATCCCCAACTGGTTTTCCAAACTCAGTAATAACTACTTGCTCAGTTTCTTGGACTATATAAGCTGATGATCTAGTGATGATTAATGCAACTACAATCACCCCAATAAATAATAGTAATTTATTTTTCATTTGTACTCTTTTTTAAATGCATTTGTAATAATGGTAATACACTATTTCCCTTCTGATCAGTGATAATTTTATTTCCTAATTTCGGCAATACTTCCGCCATTGTCTCTAGGTAAATTCTAGTTCTTGTAACTTCAGGTGCTTTTACATACTCTTTGTAAATTGCATTAAATCTAGCTACTTCTCCTTTTGCTATATTCACCCTTTCAGTAGCGTAACCTTCTGCTTTTTGGATTGTTTCCTCAGCCTGACCTTTGGCTTTAGGAATTATCTTATTACGTTGTTCTTTTGCCCTGTTAATTAAAGTCTGCTTTTCTTGTTCCGCTTGGTTTACTGCATTAAATGCATCCTTTACAGGTTCTGGCGGGTTTACATCTTGTAAAACAACTTGTTCAATTTTAATCCCTAGTAAATAATCATCACAAACTTCTTGAAGTAAGGTTTTTAGTTCCATACTTATTTGCGTTCGACCAATTGTAATAACCTCATTAACAGTTCTATCACCAACAATTTGCCTCATTGTAGCCTCAGAAATATCTTTTAACGTAGATTTCGCATCTCTTACTTTAAAAAGGTAATTGGACGCGTTCTTTATTCTGTATTGAATTACCCATTCTACATCTGCTAGATTTAAATCTCCAGTTAGCATTAACGCAACCTCCTTATCTTCAGACCCTCTATTATATTCAGAACGAACTGCCGCTTTTGTCGTTTTAAAACCAAATTCAATTTTTTGCTGACGTTCAACCGCAACAAATTGAACTCTTTCAACCAATGGCCATCTAAAGTTTAATCCTGGATTAACTACCCTATTGAACTTCCCGAATGTTGTAACAACACCGACTTCTTCTGTTTCCACTGTAAAAAAAGAGCTGTATGAGAAAACTATTGCAATCGCAATTACAACTATATATTTCACCTTACCTCTCAGTTCTTGAAACTCTGGCGGTATTTTTATAAAATCTGAAATATTTTGATCTGTCATTTTATGATTTAATTAGATATCAAAGGTAAGTATTAGTAATCTATTAAAGGACTTTTTAAGATCTAATAACCTAATTTAAAAGCATCAAATACTTATCGAAAAAGACACACTATATTCAGTAATAATCGTTCGTCTTTCTGTAGCTAAAAAATAAATGAGGTATGTTAATCAGGCTGCACTTTTAATTCGTTAATCTCCTGGGTTTAATCGCCAACAGAAAGACATAGTTTTTTTCTCTAAAAATGAATTAGAAAACTTACAGCTTAGTTTTTTTCTAGTTATCTGATAATTTAACACTCATGATCTACTCTGCCTATAAGAATATTGTTACTTTAGAAAGGTTCCACAACAGAAATGTTTGTAGGTGAAAGATATTAAAATTCCACTACCACCAAGTAATAAAAAAAGCTGTATGAACATCTTTATTTTTCTGCCAAATTAATAAAGATTGGCTTTCCTTGATACTTGTATTAATGTGTTTTACTACCTCATCAAAACCCGTCCAGTTCTCATTATCATAAGGATCGATTCCCCATTCCTTTTTTGATGGTATGTGGTATTTTTTACCTCTCGAATCTAAACTCTTAAAAGTTTCGAAATTTAAGTAATATCCTCTTATAGCATTTTGATATTTTTGGGTTAAACTTAAATCAGATTCATAAGGAATAAATAATGACACTAATAAACATAGTGCTTGAGATACCTTACTATATTTTATATTTTTAAACTTTAATTTAGCGCTATTGTGATAGAGTAAAGGGAATTGTTGTTTTTTCAATTTATCCAATTTCTCCTTCAAGGAATCATTCCTATTTGGCCCAATCCAATTACTTATTGGTTCTGAAGAAATAGTTGGGTCAAAAAGATAAAACTTATAAGCCAATTCCAGATGAATTAACTGGTTTGTTTCTAACTTTTTAATTATAAAATCAATTTCACCAATGGTTATTTTATCTTGAATTAACTGAGTATTCTCATAAATAACTTCGTAATTACTGGACGACTTAATTAATTCAGAAACAATTTTCTCTACCAGATGTCCCAACCTAATATTTGTTGGTAATTGAAATTCTAAATTACATACTAGTTCTAATTCTGATAAATTAAATTCTTGAAAACCCGTAATTGAAAAATCGAGGCTATTCGCTTTTAACACTGATGTTATCCTTGACTTCGTTTCCATTTTATTACTTAAGGCTATCCGCGCTAATTCCATCTTAAATATAAGAAGGAAAAGAAGACTATTCTAAAATTAGAAATTATTTGAATCTACTTTTTAAAAAAAAATCACTTACTATTTGATTTCACGGGTATAGTGGAATCAAAAAAAAACGTTAAACCATAAAGTTAATCCTTACTTCTTTTGAAACTTCAATTGAATTAGGTGAAAAATCTATCTATTACATTCTCAACCTCTACACGTCAACTCTTTTATAAACACTATGAAAGTCTATAGAGAGATAACTGAAATATTATTGTCTCTAATTCAAGAAATCACTGCAGGAAAATAATATTTATAGTAACCAAACAGGCCTTTCGTGTTTTATGAAATCCTGCACCAATAGAAAACCTATTGTAATGGCTTTCCAATTTGGGAGAATAGTAGGGAGAGACTATATATTCTTTTAAAACCTGATAATTGTAAGCTGCGCCCAATCTTAAGTCAATATGATTATTTAAAGGAATTCCAATTCCCATCATCGCTGTT
>MDTF01015110.1_pt1 | contig 17347 bp, 12 predicted proteins | sample 811191 | NCBI WGS metagenome assembly MDTF01 (sample SAMN05326649, study PRJNA326480) | marine metagenome | isolation source: seawater | place: Southern Ocean | collected 2011 | reverse complement strand
TCCAGACCCACCATCATCACGGCGGCTTCTTCCATACCCTCTGGCCTTTTATACGCCTCTCGAATATTTAGTGCTGGAAAATTTAGAATTGAGGATTCCTCGTTAATAGTTCCACTGTCAGGCAAGACTGTCTTGGCACACAACTGAAGCTTATTGTAGTCTTTAAAGCCCTGTGGTTTGAGAAGACGAACGTCCTTGTGAAAAGAAAGCCCTAAAGCATCAATTCTCTTTTGAGCGCGAGGGTGACTAGAAACAATCACTGGCAGATCATAACGCCCAGCAATATCATTGAGAACTGCTACCAGTTTCGAAAAATTCTTATCTGAATCTACATTTTCTTCACGATGAGCACTTATTACAAAATATTCATGCTCGGTAAGCGACAAATTAGATAAAATAGTGGACTCATCTATACCGCCTCTATAGTAATTCAGCACTTCATACATTGGACTACCAGTCTTAATAACACTATCTGCTAGCAAGCCTTCTGCTAACAAATAGTCACGGGCAATTGAACTATAGGTTAGATTTATATCTGCAGTATGGTCAACAATACGACGATTTATTTCTTCTGGTACACGCATATCAAAGCAACGATTTCCTGCTTCCATATGGAAAGTAGGTATTTTTCGCCTTTTTGCAGGTATCACGGCCATGCAGCTGTTTGTGTCGCCAAGAACAAGAAGCGCTTCAGGCTCCACTTCTGCTAGCACTCTATCTACGGCAATAATCACATTGCCAATTGTTTCAGCACCGCTCAAGCCAGCAGAATTTAGAAAGAAGTCGGGTTTACGAATTTCTAAGTCATCGAAAAAAATCTCATTCAACTCGTAGTCGTAGTTTTGACCCGTATGGACCAAGATATGTTCACAATGCTCATCCAGCTTTGCTAACACTCTCGACAATCGGATAATTTCAGGCCTTGTACCCACGACTGTCATCACTTTCATTTTCTTTACTTCATTATTCATAAGGCCACTCCAAAAAGACTTTAATTCTCAACTTACAATGAACTGGCATATGTATCTGGTTTTTCAGGATCAAATATTTCATTTGCCCACAACATCACTACTATGTCTTCATCACCAATATTAGTAATATTATGTGCCCATCCAGGCATGGTTTCCACAATTTTTAACTCTTCACTGGTTGTGATAATCTCATGTTTTTCATCTGAGGCTATATGCCTAAAGCCAAATCTAGCATCTCCTTTCACAACCAAGAACTTTTCAGTTTTGGAATGATGATAATGACCGCCCCTCGTCACCCCTGGCTTTGCAGTAAAAAATGAAACCTGACCGCTATCTTTTGTTTTAAGCATTTCTGCAAACATTCCTCGCTCATCACCATATGAAGGTATCGAATATGCAAATTTCTCAGGTGAAATATAGCTGAGATATGTTGAATACAGTTTCCTCACAAGTCCGCTACCAACCCTTTCAGTGATAAGTGAATCTCGGCTCTCTCTAAACATTTTAATTTGATCAGCCAAATCACCTAATTTAATTTTGTACTCTGGCTGAACTGAAAACGTTTTGCTATCGTCCTTCACCCCTTGTATAACATTAATAAATTCTTCAACCACATCATCAATATAAACTAAGCTCAGCTCAAAAGCTGGATCATTAATTTGTACCGGAAGATCATGACTTATATTGTGGCAAAATGTAGCAACAACAGAATTGTAATTAGGCTTGCACCACTTTCCAAATACCCCCGGAAGGCGATAAATGTATGATGAATTTCCAGTATCTTTCTCAAGATTTTCAACGGCTAATTCAGCTCTAAGCTTACTTTTCCCATATAAATTTTGATATTCTGCTTGCGCAGAAGAGGCTAAGATAATTGGTATATTTTTCTCTATCATCCGAATCTTATCGCAAATCAATGATGTCAATCCAGAGTTTACCACCTCAAAATCACCCTCATCCTCCGGTCTATTTTCTCCAGCTAAATGGATTATAAAATCTGACTTTTCAATCAATCCTTGTAGATCTATGACCGAATTGCTGCGAGTAAAAACCTCATATGAAATATCTAATTCATTTAGGCGAACAATTAAGTTCTTACCAATAAAACCGTTAGAACCAGTAACTAGCACGCGCATCTATTTAACTCCAAACTGGTTCAGTTCATCTTGAATCTCATGGACATTAAGCAATAATTGCCTTAATTCATCCTCATTAAGCTGATGTGTATTATGAGAATGATACTCGTGAGCCTGTGTAATTATCTCTTCACCGTCATCAACAAACATACTGTAGTTCAAGTCTCTAGTATCTGCTGGGATACGATAATAATCATTCATATCAATCGCCTTAACCATCTCCTCTTTAGTAAGAAGTGTTTCGTATAACTTTTCGCCATGACGAGTACCAATTATCTTTACTTCACTTTCTGATTTGCCCAACAAATTCTTTAGCGTGTGAGCCAATAATGACACTGATGCAGCTGGTGCTTTCTGTACGAACGTATCCCCACTCTCACCATTTTCAAAAGCAAACAAAACTAAATCCACAGCCTGATCTAAGCTCATCATAAAGCGAGTCATATTTGGGTCTGTAATAGTCATTGGCAATCCATTCTTTATCTGCTCAATAAATAATGGGATAACCGAGCCACGACTTGCCATCACGTTGCCATATCGCGTGCAGGCTATCATTGTATCTTTAACATTCCTACCCTTAGCGACTATAACCCTCTCCATCATCGCCTTACTAATACCCATTGCATTAATGGGATAAACAGCTTTATCAGTACTAAGACAAATTACCTTTTCAACACCAAACCTGATAGCAGAATTCAATACATTTTCAGTGCCAATCACATTAGTTTTAACTGCCTGCATAGGGTAAAACTCGCAAGAAGGAACTTGCTTAAGAGCCGCAGCATGAAATACGTAGTCTACACCCCGCATTGAATCATCGATTGAATTTAAATCTCGAACATCGCCGATATAGAACTTCAGTTTATCGTTGTTGTAATGTCTTCTCATGTCATCTTGCTTGAGCTCATCACGAGAAAATATTCTGATCTCTTTGATATCAGTCGTTAAAAACCTTCTCAACACAGCGACACCAAAAGACCCTGTTCCACCTGTAATCAATAAGATTTTATCTTTAAAGATATTATTTTCCATACGTACACTTCTCATCTTGTTGTCGATTTAGATAATTATTCAAAACTGCGAAATCCTTTTTTTTAAAAACCGTTTAGCGACCAATACTCTCGTACAATTTATCCTCAAATGATTCGTGATAACCCCGAATGACATCCTCTTTCTTAATACTTTCTTCGGACGGTACCATTTTTCCAGAGAGAGAGGATAAAGATTCATTGTTCTTAGTAGACACACTAAAGTCATAATTCATCTCACTCAACACGTTCATTTGTTTAAAATACACCTCAAGCCGATTCCTATAATTTATATCATTCAGCAATTTGTCAAAAGAAATCATAAGAGGGCTATAGTCTGAACTCAAAATCCAGTTCATAGCCTGATATTGAGATTCAAGCTTACTTAAGAAATCATCATAACTTGGTGTAATTTTTCCTGTTGATTTATAAACCTGATCAATCTGCTGATACTGAATTCTTGGATTTCTATAGACAAAAATGGCAATTGCGCCATTAATCCCAAAAAACCAATCTGCAATTCTTTTATCCACCGGAATCCCATTATCTAGCAACAAATTTTTACTAGAAGAAATTTGCCACCGGTACTTTAAACCGAACCATTTGACAAATAAATCTTCATTGTAGTTATGCCTGCAGATAACCATATAAACACTAAGTAAATAAGACCATAAGCTCCTATTCACACTGGTAGGTTGATGCAACCTCACCCCTCTACCTTTCAAAACCAAGTATTTATTATAAATAGGTGTTTTCTGAATAATGTTTAGTGGAATACGAACAAACATAGTCTTAACTAGTCGCCACCCAATAAGACATCTTTCAGAAAATATATACTCATTATTTAATGCTCGCGGCCAAGAAAAATTATTACTATTATAAAATAACTCATCCGCTCTAATGTTTTTTGGAACCACATAACCAGACTCTTTAAATATATCGTTTACTAAACCAGATCCACTAAATTGAAACCCGTCAGTAGCAACCAAATTATTTATATCAAGCTTACAAGTGTTTTTATTCATATATAATCATCACGCCAGTTTAAAATCACTAACCAAAGAATCTAGATTACCCAAAAAATATCGTGCTTTCTCCATTTTCAATTTATTAGCCCGATCTATCGGATGGAAATGTAAATATCTCCTAAGCAGTAACAAATAAATTTGAGATCTCAAATATTGAATGTTGTACTTACCCACTCCGAGTTCTTCAATAAACTCCTGTATTAAATCAAAATTTACAGTGTTGGCTACGTGATCAGTTGATAACTCTACAATATCCGTCAGAAAATAATTCTTCGTCAAAATTGAAGAGCCGAAATCTATGAAATAAATACCATTTTTTGTTGCAATCATGTTTTGATCTTTCTTTAGATCTTTATGAATGAGAAACATATCGTTTATTCTTGGCTTGTTACTGTAGAGAAGAAATAAATTCTTTAATGCCTGAAAAATTAGCTTTACCCCAAGAAATCTTGCATTACTTATCAATCCTCGTAATACACTTTGAGTCGGAGATGACAGAAAATCAAACACATTCCTCTTTTGGCCAATGCCTAACAAAATAAACTCATTTATGCTGGGAATTAATTCAGGTATGCGAATCTCGCTCTCTTCTAGTTCTATTAATTTCTCAATTTTTATATGTTTTGAGGTTAGCTCATAGCTCTCTGGAAGCAACAAAGCTTTATGGCTTTTCCCAGCATACCAACTATAAACTCGTAACTCTCTTTTATGATTTATAGAAAAGAATTCCGTAAACCATTCCAAGCCACTTGAGAATCGTGCTGTATTATATTTAATAATATAGTTGCTAGAACTTTCTACCTTAGCTTTCATATTTCATCCAGTGATTGTTTTTTTGTGCCACAGCGGCTTGCGCAATAAACTGCATCCGCTAGATGCGTTGTCAAAATATCAGAACACACTCTCCGAAAACACTTACCAACTAACGGTGCAAGGAATTTAAGATTGAGATAAGCTAATTTTTGACAGATGTAATTAGTTAAAATTTTTGTAGAACATACTTTATTTATTATTATTTATAAATTCATTCATAGTGGTAATAATTTCATCCCAAGTCTCTAATTTATCACTATTTGAATTGTCTCGTGAGATATGAATAATTGGATGGAACGTATCCAAGTGATGCAAAGTATTCATTGTAGAACCTTGTAGTAATTCGCAGTGTGGCATTATCTTTGAGATAAAAGATTCTTTAGCAAGAAAAACACCTTCTGACGCTGCATTCCAAGAGTTTTCAACTTTCGACGTATTTATATAAAACCGCGATCGAGACAACACATTAATAATGTCCTCATGGTCAATAACGCCTTTTAGCTCTACTTGCGGGTCATCTTTAATAGAGAGGGGAACTGTGCCAATATCACCGATAATTATAAGCTTCAGTTCACTATTATTTAGTTTTAAATAACTGTATATTTTATAAGAATCGATTAGATTTTTATAATGATACGTTCCTATTATTACGGCTATATTTTTAGTTACAGTGCCAGGAGAAGAGCGCGAAATCAAACCAAGTTCTTGGTCCGAGCCATTAACCGAAACAGTTGACTTTATATTATTCTCTAAACTTAACAACTGTAAAGAAAATATAGACTCAGCACTCACGAAATCACTATACTGGAAGCCTTTCTTGGTAAGTATACCTAACCACCATAGCTCAATTATCCTTCTGTAAGGGATATTAAATTTTGACATAGATGTAAACGGTAGAACATTACTTAAATGAAACCACTTAGCCAGGGCAGCGTTCTTTTTTATAGGGATGTTGTATGAATAGTAAACTTCACACTTACCCATTTCTTTAATAGCAACATCAACATATCTCTGAGTGTTAATTAACTTTTGAAAGTGGGTGATGCTAACGTAGTGGTATGTGTTGCTAGAAAAACTATCTAACTTTCCTCTTAGTTTATTGTTAACAATAAAGTGCGCGCCACCATTTTTATTAAACCATTCAATATATGCAGTTAACCTCTTTAACCCTCCCCCAGAGTAGGAGGACGAAAAGTTAAATAAATATTTTGCATATGGTTTTTTCTTTTCTTTAAACATTAATTTTTAACACCAATATAGATGAAATTTATCCATTCGCGAGCAAATTTTATTGGAAGATTTGATCCTATAAAACGGTATTTTATATATCGGTACAGAAAATGAGGCCTAAGAAATATACTTCTAACTACTATATTGAGCTTTGCAACCCTACTATTGACTTTAGAAATTTTTAATTTTAATTCATCAACTACTTTTTGATACTCAAAAACGTTTTCATCCTTAAGTTTTTGCAAAATGAAAGTGCGGAAGTTGTCCAATTCTTCTTCCACATTCGATTCCATAGGGTCAGGAATCCCCATGAGCCGCAAACAGTAACTTGTCATCGCCATATGTGAATATACAAATTGCCGTCGCCCTGCGTTATCAAGTGACATTTGCTCATCGTGCTTTCGAATCAGGACCAAGGGTTCTTTAATACATGTAATTTCGCCTAATTCTGCCAATCGCAGCCATAGATCTTGATCTTGGGATCGGTGAAATTGGGTTCGATATCCGCCCAATTCTCGCACAGCACTCAATTTAAAAAACGCCGACGAGTGGGCAAAGAAAGGGGATCCGCGAGAAAGACTACGCATCAGTCTAATATGTCGATCGGGATAATTATGAACCTTACCCTGTTTCCCATTTTCATCAATAATAACTAACCCGGATCCAATAAGAACAAGATCTGTATTTAGTCGAACGCGTTCTATTTGCTTTTGTAATCTCTCCAAGCTACAAATGTCATCTGCATCAATCCGCGCGATCCATTCACCCCGAGCTTCTGCGATCCCATAATTTAGAGAGTCAGCAAGTCCAGAATTCTTTTTATTATATGCACGTATGCGTGAATCTTTCTTGGCAAACTGATTGATTATTTGTAGCGAGCAGTCATCACTGCCATCGTTAACAATAATAAACTCAAAATTCTTGAACGTTTGCTGCAATACACTAGGTATAGACTCAGCAAGCCAGCTCTCGCCGTTATAAACTGCCATCAAGACAGTTATTAATGGCTCATGCTCTCTATTCATCGGCAATTTCTTGATTTAACATTTAAGCGTGGAATAACGATAATCAGGTTCATTTCAACAAATACTCGACAGATTCAGCATCATCAAAGCAAATAGCCTTGCACCATTTGTGCGACCTCGACGTTGACCAACAACCAAATCTTTAATGAAATTAACATTGAACTTATCTCGCGGCATTTCCTCTATTAACTGATCCATTGGTATATCTCGAATCCATGCATCCATTGGTACAGAAAATCCTTGTTTTCGATTCAATTCAAATCCCTTTGGCAAATACTTTATTGCCATCAAGTTCTGGACGCGGCGGCGCTCATTTAAATTACATTTCCATTCAGAAGGAATACGGCTAAACGCAAATTCTACCAAACGATGGTCAAGAAATGGGGTGCGCACTTCTAAACTATTTGCCATGCTCGCACGATCTACTTTTACCAGGTAATCATCAGGAAGTAACTGCTGAAAATCCATTCGGGTTAAACTATCAATCAGATCACTTGAACTTTGCAAAGAAGGAACACTCCGGAACTCAGGTGCAGCCAACCCCTCTCCCAACACATCTATCATGTCAGGGCTTAGCAATCGACGCCTTAGATCAATATCAAAATATGGTGTTCCCCAAATACCGCTTTGTGCCGGTCCATTGCGCAGTGATGCAACTCGATTTCGCCCTTTAATCCCGGCAGGAAGCCGCGCTGCTAAAGCTGACATGCAAGGAAAAGCAAAATCCGGCATCCAATTAAGTAACTCAGTGAGACGCAGAATATCTTGATAATGCTGATAACCACCAAATAGTTCATCTCCTCCATCTCCACCTAAAGCTACTGTGACATGCTGGCGAGTGAGACGACTAATCAGAAACGAAGGTAATATAGATGAATCAGCAATCGGTTCATCTATAAAGGGAGCTAAGTCATCCAACAGATCAAGTGACGGTTTTTCGATTTGCAACACATGGTGGTTAGTAGAAAAAGCATCAGAGATAAACTGTGCATGGACCGTTTCATCCATTGAAGAGCCTTGTACGCCAATAGTAAAAGTCTCCACGGGTATGTCGCAGACCTGAGTAGCAGCCGCGGTTACTAAACTAGAATCTAACCCCCCAGACAAAAAGACCCCGGTTGGCACATCACTGCGAAAGCGCAGACGAGTGGAATCTAATAATAGTGCCCAAGCCTCCTCAGCTAAGTCATCACCATTTACTTTTTCACCAACTGTAACTTCGAGTTTTGGAAGAGACCAGTACTGCCAAGTATTAAACTGGCCATCATCCACATTCATTATCCCAGCACATGCTGGGGGAAGCTTCTTCACGCCCGCAGAAAGGCAGAGGTCGCCAGGTACATAACCTAGAGCAAGATAATGATTAAGCCCTTGAGGGTCAATACCACCTTTTGTACGTAAGCCCTTTAATTCAGATGCGAATTCAAACCTGCCAGCCTCATGACGATAATAAAATGGCTTCTCTCCGGAACGATCTCGAGCAACAAACAATCGCTCACGACCAAATCCATCGCGCTGATCCCAAATAGCGAAAGCAAACATGCCATTCAAGTGATTTACACATTCATATCCCCATCGTCGATAACAAGCCAATAGAACCTCTGTGTCCCCCTGTGTTCTGAATGATTCGCCTTTCGAAATTAAGCTATCACGTAACTCAAGATAGTTATATATCTCGCCATTGAAGACTAAAACCAACTTACCATCATCCGACACAAACGGTTGATCGTTACTGTGCCCCGTATCGATGATCGACAGCCGCCGATGAGCGAAAACAGCGTTGCGAGCCGGCGCAATCCACCGATGTCCAGCATCAGGACCCCGATGTTTCAATTTGGCAGCAGATTTATCAATCCAATTAAGATCTTTATCTGTGATATTGCCGATTAATCCTACTATTCCACACATATAAAGCTGCCTGCTATTCTTACTAAATTCAAATTAGTTGTTTGATGTAATACTCATCATACGAGTTAATTAGACGTCATTTTAAAACCAATTAGCTAAACCATTGGAAACACTTAGCAGTACACGTCTTTGTTTGTAGGCACCATAGGCGGATTTCTGTCAAACACAGTGACATATCGTCAATGATCTCGAATCATGGGGTATTTTGTATCCTGATCAATCTGTTTCGCGGAGCGATGTAGCGCGCACCTTAGGTGTTTTTCTGTGATCCGCCGCTTTCTCAAATTCAGCCTGATTTGTTATATCCGCATAAGAAAATCTATAGTAATTGACGGATATAGACTAACCTTAAATTCAGTAACAATTGCTCCGTGAATCCAGTCTAAACTCTCTTTTTTATAAACCTTACATTGATTAACCAAAGCATACATACAAGAAATACCGCAGGAAAGAACATATTCATTATTCCAGTAAAAGCCATCCAATTGGATACAAAAATCACCGGTATAATGACAGACGCATAAAGTACAATATAAATTCCACCCTTATTATTGATATATTTTAGAAACATTCCAAAAGCTATACCGTACAATACAGCGATTAATTGGCCAAACCATCCAAAATTTGCGTAAGCTTCACCAGGCATTGTTACAGCAGACTGTGAAGACGATGGCCAACCCATACCTGTTGTAATATCATCAACCCCATACCACTCTGGCTTAGAAGTATAAATAACTCTAGGTATCGGCAATAACAACATGTCAATATATGTTCTCCCCATTAAAAAATCTAAGTCCTCTCCGTACCTTCGCATAACAGCAGAGATTCCTTGAATACCACTACCTTGACTTAACACTTTATAAATTGTTGATTGCTTATCTGATGGATCTCTATCAAGAACTTCGTTTACATAAGCTCCTCTTAAGGCTCCATAAGCAAGAAAAGCACCAACTACTACAAAAGCAAAAACATAATACTTTAGTTTATGCATCGTTTCTTTTCCAAGACCAAATGAAGATTTATATTTTTCTCTTTCATGTATATAAATTCTAATATTCTCCATAAAGAATAGACCCAACAAGAATATAAGTATCGACCCACGAAAAGACGTAGTGAGAGCAAAAATCACACCCACTAACGGTAACAAAACACCGTATAATTTAGGCCGATTAAATTTGTACCTATAGAAGAAAGCTAGAAATACCAATGCATTAAATAAAGACCTCCAAGGCATAGTTTTTAAGAACACTTCGAGAAGATTACGATCTCGAACAGTAGGATTAAATCTCAATGTGAATTTATTAAATAACCACTCAGTGAACCCACCATAAGAATAAATCTCATACACCAAACTCGTAAAAAAAAGAGTACCTGTTATAAGAAGAAAAATATTAATTCTACTTTTAATATAACTATTATCTGCTTTGTAACTGACAAGCCAACGGGCCTGATTAGCTTGTGCGAATATCATCATCGTTGAGAACATAATGATATAAAATATAGAGTAATATAACATGCCCCATGACAACTCAGCATTTGTAAACGAACTAAGCCACGGTGGTAAATTTTCAATCCCATAAATAGTCCATAAAATACTTGGTATAAACGTATCAATCATAGACAAGGTTAAGTAAATTACTGCTATGTGAAATACACTATATTTTTTAATTTTGAATATTAAAAATATAGTTAGCATTGCGCATATAAATATAAACAACAGGCTATTAATGATTAATAGATTTGAATCCAAAAAGACGTCCTTTGAAATACTACGTGGATACCAGCAATACGTTAGAGTATTGATTCTTGCCCAGATCTCAGCTGAATCAAAATATAACTCACCAGAGAGAGTATAAATAACTTTTCATCATCATCTGCAGGTTGGGCTTTGAGTCACCTAACTTTATCGCCTAGCAAGGGTTAAACTAAGAGATTAAACCAAGCCGAATAAATGTCGAAGTTAAACGATAATCCCAAGTGTGCTTTGTCTTTGCCAAAACATTTCCTTTTCTTCCTATTTTAGAACATCTTTCAGGGTTCTTAAGATAGTAATTAAGTTTAGCAGATAATTCCTTAGGGCTTGCATAGCATTCGAGGTGCTCCCCTTCCTGAAATAACTGCAGCAAATCAGGGTTTCGATGAGTAATATAAAGCGCGCCAGTCATCAGAGCATCAAAATCTCTTAACTTTAATGTATAGACATCTGAACTATGCCCAATAGCGCCTACACCTAGAATAATCTTCGCTCGCTTTGAAAGAGCGACGTTCTGATCTGCATTAACAAAGCCATTTGGCCATCCGCTTCCATAACAAGTCACAGAAATACCTTGCTTCGATAGGTACTTAACGAGCTTACCTCGAATACCATAACGATTCCCTATAAAAAGAATGTCAATATCCTTATCTGAACCAGCATTTTCTGCAAATAGTTTTTCGTCACTTGCCAAAGGCCAAAAAAGCGCTAGCATATTCTCTGCGGCATACCACTTGCAGGCCTCTGGCGAAGTAGTTAATGTTATATCCACTCCTGAGCCTAATCCTACTGCACCCATTCGCTGCCCGTTCTTATCTGCCCAAAGACTAGGTAGACGATCATCCATAGCAATATTGATAATTGGAATACCTAATGCACGAATTTTTGACAGCGCGTCCTCGGAGTATATGTGGGCCCACATTTGACCGATCAGAATGTCAATACTTCCTTGTAGATGAGCACTTGTTACCTGCTCAATCAAAGCATCATCATTCACTGCTCGAACATGCAGCCAATTTAGGCCTGAAATTTCGTAGAGCGGACCATATCCACCGTCTCTATTTCGAAAATTCGTAACCTGACCAAGCCTATTCAATGCCTGCAAAAATCCAGATTCATCTTGCGCCTCAAGGGCCCCCACCCAAAATATTTTTAACTCTCCCGGTATTTTTGAAGAAAATTTTGGCTGCAATTGACTGTGTCGCCCCTTAAAGCCAGCAACAACGGACCGTTCGTCATAACAGACGGCTTCATCCCTATATCTCTTGTCATAACGTCGCGTAAGACTGCGCAATCCTCGCTTTAATTGAAAGGATTTGATTAATGCATTTAATGCATAAAGTAAGTGGAACTGTTTTAGCTTATCTTTTAAGGTTTTTTTATCCATAGAATATCAACTAAAGTCATTTAAATTGTTCTAGGGTTTTTTAACAGCACGAACCATGTAATTAAAACAAAGAGCCTCATGAGAACCTCGATCAAACCGTGAAAGCACGGTTAATAGTACTATAATCGGAACCACAGCGACCCGCGTAATTAACCCTAAAAATTTCGATGAATAGGTAGCTCCCATAAAACGACTTCTTCGAAGCTCTTGCGCAACAAAGGAAAACCATGATCCATTATGTTCAAGCACTTCAATTTCAAAACCTAATTTAGGGAGATGATATTCATACCAATATTTGCTGTAACCACCAAAATGATATGGAGCAAAATGAGTTAAAGAGGCAAATGGGGCTGTAATAAGTAGTATTCCACTCGGCTTCAGGACTCTAGAAAATTCTTTTAGCGCAGAAACTGCATCAGGAATATGTTCTAGAACTTCGGTGCACAGTAGTGCCTCAAAAGATCCATCATTTACTGGTATATCAGTTATGTCAGACACAATATCAAGACGCGTATTATCCCAATCACCCGTTTGCAGCCCTTCATCGCCCGTGCCCTCATACTGACCAAAATCCTGCGCCACATATTGCAGATGATCACAGTCAGGTTTAAATCTAAGCTCTCCCGCTCCTGCATCTAATATTTTATACCCTTCAGGAATACTAGCAAGATTCTCCTTAACCCATCCAACTCTGACCTCATCAGTGTTATTGCCAATCAATTTAAACAACGTATTTCTCCTCTGTATCTGTGATTTACAAGTATTAATACCAGTGGCTAAGCTTTATTCATCGCCATAAACCCCTCATTGGATTTAAGCAATTCATCAAAGCTGCCGCACCCGGTCACCTCACCATCATCTAAAAAGAAAATAGTATCGCATCCCTGTACGGTACTTAGCCGATGCGCAATCAAAATTACTGTGATCTCTTGCCCTAAGTTATACACAGCATCCATTACACCCCGTTCAGTTAAGTTATCTAAGGCACTGGTAGCCTCATCTAGCACAAGTATTTGGGGATTAAGATACAAAGCCCTAGCTATCCCGATGCGTTGACGTTGACCACCTGATAGTCGCACCCCACGTTCACCCACCTTGGTTTTATATTGATTCGGCAGTTTTTTAGTTACAAAGTCATGCAGATCTGCAATTTTGGCAACACGCTCAACTGCACCTTGATCGATATCTTTGGGCGCAATACCAAAGGCGATATTAGCCGTTATTGAGTCATCTGCAAGATAGATATGTTGCGGCACATAGCCAATAGATGACTGCCAAGCCTTGCGATTTCTCTCATTAACTACTTGACCATCAATTTCTAATGTCCCTTCCTGAGGTTCCAGTAGTCCCAATATTAAATCTACGGTGGTCGTCTTACCTCCTCCAGTGGATCCGACGAACCCTACTATGCTCTTAGCAGGTATGATTAGATTAACATTCTTTACTGCAGGATCTCCCGTATTCGGATAATAGTAAGTTACATTATTCAAGGTGATATCTTGCATGAGCGGCAAAGCTTTATTGTCACTATTTTTGTCACTATTGTAATCTTCAGGTCGAATGCCAATTAACTCTACTAGTAAGGCATCCAAAGCTGCGACAGCAAATCGTAGTTGTGAAATAGAAGTATAAATACCCTGCAATGACGGCATCAAACGATATCCAGCAAGGGCGTATAGAGAAATTACAGGTAACGCAGAGGAGAAACTGCTATTTTGATCCATCAAATAGAGAATAACTAATAACATCCCACCAAACACGATAAGTTCTAGCGCGAAACGAGGCAGTTGACCGATGATATTAGCGGTAGCAACGTTCTTGGAATAGCTTTGAGCTGGCAAGGCAAAGCGTTGGATATAAAAGCGTTCGAGGCCACCTATTTTCACTTCCTTTGCCGCACCAAAAGCTTCATTTACAGCTACATAGCGTGCCTCATTATCCTCTATGCGCTCTTTTCCTATTCGACTTAATATATTTTTAGTTATTTTGAAAACTAGACCATAAGCTAAGCCGAGCACCAAAGCGATACTAAGTGCAAGCTGTGGATCAACAATAATCAACAACAATAAGAGAGCCGCAGACACCGCACATTGGGCAATAACATTCATGATGGGTATCAAGGCATTGGCTACGACTAGATTGACCTCTGACAGGACGTTCTTACCTAGATCTGCACTATTACGCGTTAAAAACCAGCTATAAGGCTTGTGTAAATAACCTTCCACGAGCCGCTTGCCAATACTGTATTCTCTCATAAGGGCAAAGCGAGTTTGTGCATAGACAGTCAAAGCCTTAAATGCCAGGGTGACAAAAAGCATCAAAAAAACCATGATACCAAGCGAAAAAATAAACTCTTGAACAGTGGAGACTCCAAGCGTTTTAGAGAACTTATAAGCTGCATTTAAGATTTCATTAGTTTCAACAACCTCGGGATTGGCTAGTACCGCCATGAACGGCATGATCGAAGCAACTCCCAGCATATCTAAAAACGCCATAATCAAGATCATAAGCAATACTAAAGCTGCCCGCTCTCGCTCGGCTGGAGATAAGATGATTAAGATTTTTTTTACAATTTGCATAAATATTATATCGATTTAGTCATTTAAATTAATTTAAGGGTAAAATCCGCTAGTTTTAGACTCATCGTTATTGCAATCATTTACAGAAGATGTACTAACAATTAGGTCAGATTTGAATTGCTGAGATGCTGTACTAATCAATAGTGACTTATTGAAAAACACTCCGTAACAATAAAGTGAAAGATTAGTAGAACTTTAGCGGACAACAAATATCACGTAAGGATGTCCAAGGTTTTTACTCTCGACGAAAACTGGAGTGTGTTTGTCATTGATCAAATATTATTATATTCCTTATACCACCTAGCAAAATTCTCAACACCTTGCTCAACACTCATGCTAGGTTTATAACCAAACTGCTCAACAAGATCATCCATATCAGCATAAGTATCGGGCACATCGCCAGGTTGTAATGGTAAAAGATTTTTTTCTGCAGTTTTACCAAGTGCCTTTTCTAACGCTTCAATATAATCCATAAGCTCTACAGGATTGTTACTGCCAATATTATATATCCTGTAAGGCGCGCTACTTGTTGCAGGATCTGGATTATTACTCTCCCAGGCAGGGTTCGGTGGTGCTGGTCTATCTAGTGTTCTAATGATGCCTTCTACAATATCATCAATATAGGTAAAGTCTCTTTTGTGTTTACCGTAGTTAAACACAGAAATAGGCTCATTATTCATAATGGCTCTGGCGAACTTTTGTAGTGCCATATCAGGCCTGTCATAAGGACCATAAACTGTAAAAAATCTTAATCCTGTAGTTGGTACGTTGTATAAATGAGAGTATGTATGTGCCATAAGCTCATTAGCCTTCTTGGTAGCTGCGTAAAGACTTACCGGATGATTAACTGCTTCATGGGTAGAGAATGGCTGCTTAGTGTTAAGACCATAGGCAGAGCTCGATGATGCGTAAACTAAGTGTCCTACCTTGCTATGTCGACAACCTTCTAGAATGTGTGCAAAACCAACTAAGTTCGTATCGATATAAGCTAGAGGATTCTCAATAGAGTATCTAACCCCTGCTTGGGCTGCTAGATTAACTACACTGTCAAACTTCTCATCTTCAAACAGCTTGGCCATACCGTCTCTATCTTCGAGATTCATTCTGATATGGGTATAGTTGGAGTGATCAGCATGACGAGCTAAGCGCGCCTCTTTAAGCTTAGGGTCGTAATAATCATTATGATTATCTATGCCTACTAAGGTGTCACCTCTATCAAGCAGTCTGATTGATAGTGCTGAGCCAATAAAACCTGCTGAACCTGTTACTAATACTTTCATTTGATGTTCTTTTTAGTTTGTTTGTGTTCATTGTTTCTTGGTAATAATTTATATTAATGCTATTACTTGATTGCCTATTAATCGCTATTAAATAAATCTCTTGTATAAACCTTGTCTTTAACAGCACTAAGCTCATCCGCCATTCTATTGGCAACAATCACATCACTTTTTTGCTTAAACTCTTCTAAGTCGGCTATTACTTTTGAGTGAAAGAACTCGCTCTTACCTTGTTCTGTTAGAAAAGGTTCATAGACAACCACCTCAATGCCTTTGGCTTTGATACGCTTCATAATACCTTGAATAGAAGATAGTCTAAAATTATCAGAGCCGCTCTTCATAATAAGTCGGTGTACACCGACTACTCTAGGATTTTTACTTATGATTGAATCTGCAATAAAGTCTTTACGTGTTGAGTTGGCATCAACAATAGCACTAATCAGTGCATTGGGAATATCCGCATAGTTAGCTTTAAGTTGTTTGGTATCTTTAGGTAAACAGTACCCGCCGTAGCCAAAGCTAGGATTGTTATAGTGTGATCCAATTCTTGGATCAAGGCACACACCTTCAATAATTTGTTTTGAATCTAAGCTGTGCGCTTCAGCATATGAGTCTAACTCATTAAAATATGAGACTCTCATAGCCAAGTAAGTATTACTAAAAAGCTTAACTGCTTCTGCTTCAGTAGAATGCGTAAATAGAACATCGATATCTTCTTTAATAGCACCTTCTACTAGAAGATCTGCAAATACCCTGGCCCTCTCTGACTGCTCACCCACAATAATACGTGACGGGTAAAGATTATCATGAAGCGCAAGACCTTCTCTTAAAAACTCAGGTGAGAAGATGATGTTGTCAGTATTAAACTTATCTTTAATGCTTTTTGTATAGCCAACCGGTACGGTTGACTTAATGATTATTATAGCCTTAGGATTGATGCTGACAACATCTTGCATGACTGCTTCTACGGATGAAGTGTTAAAGCAGTTATTACTAGTGTCGTAATCAGTGGGTGTGGCAATAATGACAAAGTCTGCGTCTTTGTAACCTAGTTCTTTGTCTAGAGTAGCCGTAAAGTTAAGCGCTTTATTAGCTAGGAAATCTTCAATTTCTCTATCCACAATGGGAGAGATTTTGTTATTAAGTTGTTCAATCTTCTCAGGAACAATATCAAGGGCAATTACTTCATGATTTTGAGATAAAAGCATGGCG
>MDTF01010916.1_pt1 | contig 17356 bp, 15 predicted proteins | sample 811191 | NCBI WGS metagenome assembly MDTF01 (sample SAMN05326649, study PRJNA326480) | marine metagenome | isolation source: seawater | place: Southern Ocean | collected 2011 | reverse complement strand
GGTACAAAGGTGAAAGTGGGTACAAAGGTGAAAGTGGGTACAAAGGTGAAAGTGGGTACAAAGGTGAAAGTGGGTACAAAGGTGAAAGTTGGAAGAAAGGTTGGTAGTAAAATGAAAATATCAATTAAAAAAAGTGATGAATAATACTTAAATTGATATAAACGTTGGTTCTTATTAATTCATAAAATGACCTTCTACCAAGTCCCGAGTATAAATATGAATATAAGTGCTGACCATATCAAAATGAAATTTAGAAATGAGTCGGAATACAACAATTTTTTAAGCGTAACGTTATCTAGATATTTAAATAAGGTTAAGTTGCGTATAAACGATTATCCAAATGAGTGGGATAATATTAAACGATTAACAAACAGTTATGAATATATTCACACAACTTTACCAAATTCAAAAAATTCTATAAGTAAAATCAAACCTTTATCCAGGGCATTTTTTAAATTAATTGAAATATGTAATACATTTGAAATATTTAAAAATACACCAACTTCTATAAAATCATTTCATCTGGCCGAAGGACCCGGTGGTTTTATAGAAGCGATGACATATCTTAGATCTAATGAAGAAGACCGTTACCACGGAATGACTCTAATCAATCCAGATAATGAAAATATACCAGGTTGGAATAAGAGTGCACTTTTTTTAAGAAAGAATAATAATGTTGTTATTGAAAAGGGTGTGGATAATACTGGTAATTTATATAGTCCTGAAAATTTTAAGTTTTGTTATGATTCATATAAAGGTTCTATGGATTTTATTACGGCTGATGGTGGGTTTGATTTTTCAGTTGATTTTAATAAACAAGAAGCTATGGCGTTAAGACTTATTTTTACCGAGGTGCTATACGCTATATCAATGCAAAAATATAATGGAACATTTGTCCTTAAAATGTTTGATACATTTCTGAAAAGTTCAAATGATGTAATTTTTTTATTATCTGCCTTGTATAAAAAGGTTTATATTGTGAAACCGCATACCAGTCGTAAAGCAAACTCTGAAAGATATGTGGTATGTGTTGGTTATAAGTTAAAAAGTGCTGATCATCTATTTAATAAATTATACCATACATTAATTACATTAAACAATTCATTAATAAATGAGATGACTATATTGTCTGTTATGGATGTAGAGTTCCCCTATAAATTTAAATGTGTAATGGAGGAAATTAACGCTGTTTTGGGTAGTCAACAGATTGATAATATTCAAACAACATTAAGATTTATCGAGAATAAGGAGAGAAAGGGTGAGAAGATTCAACAAATTAAAAACAATAACATACAAAAGTGTATTGCTTGGTGTATCAAAAATAAAATTCCATACAATAAAACCGGTCAGGGTGGAAATATTTTTATGACTAATAAGAAGGTTAAAATGTGTGTAAAAAATTGAAAAATTAATTCATATTAATTTAAATAAATATGAATTCCCAAAATGAAGTGCGCAATTAAACAAAACAATTACAATAATAGAATTGGTCAAGATTTTGTGAGAATTGGATCCAATGAAGAATTCGACTGGATAGTTTTAGCAGATGGTCATGGTAGTAAAAACCGTGACTTAGTAATAAATATTATTAAATATTTTGATTGGGTCAATCAAATTAAGTGTGAAGATTTCCATTCATTATTGAACGCCGAAATTGAAAGTGTTAATTCTGAACAAGTCGGTGCAACATTGTCGGTTGTAAAAATCTATCCGGATAGATTTGAAACATTTTGGATAGGAGATTCCGACATTAGAATTTATTCTGAAGGCGAGAGTGTTTGGAAAATGAAAGCGCACAATCAATTTAATTTTAATGAAATGGAAAGAATGAGAGACGATAAGAATGTTAAAATACGTGTAAACCATTCTTTAACAGAAGAAGTTAGATGCAGTCCCTACGCGATCAGCGCCACTGAAATGACCATGATACCCAGTCCCTACTTCTTATTTGGTAAAGTAGATCTAATAAATATGACGCACGCTTTAGGTCACAACTCTCTTACCGGAAATGGTATAACAAAACAAATAATTCCACGAGATCAAGACAAGAAATACAAGGTTGTTGTTGCTTCCGACGGATTATGGTGTGTATCCTGCACTGCAGATATAAAGTATTTATCCGATCCCAAGTTAAATTGTGACGATCACATGGAAATGGCGAACGATAGATGGCAGCAAGAATGGACATATTGTGGCGAAAAAACCCGGTTTCCTGAGTATAATATCGATGATATATCAGTTGCAACATGGTCAAATTAAAACTTTTCACTCTTTAGATTAATCCATACCTCTTCCCTAACAGATATTGCTAGTAAACCTTTAATCCGCCTATCAATTTCTGGAAATGGAATATTAATTTCAATCCTTTCACCGTTCTTGATGTACTCACGAAAGTGTACATATAATTTTTTTATAGGTTCGTATTTGATATTAATATCAAACTCTGTTAGTTTTGTTAATATTATTTTAACCTCCTCTTTTCGTTCGTCTTGTGTTCTATAAACTATCGCTTTTTTCCCCATAATAAATATATTCAGTTATTTTTTTATTATTATATTCGTATAAATAATAATACTTGAATTTTAAATGGGAAAATAATGGTGAGTAAAAAATTGTTACCAACAAATATAGCACGAATATCCCCCCTTAGCACGCTTTGAAACTTTTCTTGTTGAATGATATTTGACTTAAATATTTTACAATAGATGAAACTACATTTTTAATGAATATAGTTCTCTGCATCTCAAGTATAGCTTGAAGACCATCAATATCATTAGGTCTTTTTTTTAAGTCTAATAATTCTTCGATGAAATATTTTTTATATTTTTTATCGAACTCCATGAATGATGATTTTACGAATACACCTAATTTTCCATTTTTAAGCAACTTTTGACTACTATTCAACGTAATTTTACCCCAGGGTTCGATACATTCGCGTGTTGAATCGAAGTTTGTTCCAAATGTATGAAGTATAATTTGAGGAAATGCAAAACACATCCCATGTATATCTCCACATTGCAAATTTGTATCCCAGTAAGTAAACTTTTCTGAAGTATCCCATTCGATATTAATTTTTTTCCCGTTAAAATCCGTTAAACTATTCCAATAATCGATCAACTCTCCAATAAATAATAGTTCCGCAGGCATATTAAACCTCACATTATGCGTGCGACTCGAACTTGCAATTCTTTTATATAAATCGGTATCATCCATGTCTCTTCCATGTGAATTAATGTAAAACGCCTGATATCTATCTCCATTTGGTTGCAATATGAGACAAGTACTATGAGTACTATATTCCAATATAGGTTTTCCCGTGTCCGGGTTCAATCCTGGATCCGCGCAATATTCCTGTAACCCAATCATAATAAATATAATTTTTTTATCGGCTATACAACATTCTATGTTCGAATTTAAATATTCGGTATTATGAATATATTTTTCATCTTGTTTCATGAAACGACCACATCCTATATCGGCCAGAATATTTTCAGATATTTTTTCCGATGCATTTGTTGGAAGGATGTCTTTTAAATGGAGTGGCGCTTGCAAAATAATCAGTTTTTCTTTAAGGAAAGGTGAAAATAATATGTCTCTAGCAACGTTACACCTACGATGGGATTCTGTATCTGTGTCAAGACCGTTCATTTTTAATGCGTTTACCTTCTTCATGGAAGATTTCAAATTTAAAAGTTTCCCCTGTTTAGTTGTTTGGTACAAAGTTTGTGGCATATTTGGTTTAAATTAGTTAAATTGTGGAAACGAGATTCAATTTAATGATTTTTCGTTTGTTGAGGACATTTGGTACATCAGACATTTTGCACGCTTGTCTTCTACCATTTCTTGTTTGACCCTTTCCAATACATAAACCCCCAAGGTTCGCCTTGTAAGTTGGGTATGTGCTTCTATACAATGAAACTGGGTACGCACCATTCACCGCATTTCCAAACCCATTAACGCTATTAATGAATGGATCAATTCCAAAAGATGTTGAACTAGTACTATTGTTAGTCATGCTGGTCTTATTTTGATTATTTTTACCCGATACTACATATCCGGTAGATTGCGCTTTCAACTGCGTCTGGTATTTTAAACGATTGAGTCTGGAACCACCAGATACTGCACCTTGTGTCGAAAACCTGGGGTTGCTTCTTTTATATACGGCTTTGCAATTATTATTGGTTCTTTTATATACATCCTTGCAATTATTTTTGGTTGCTTCACATTTTGTATAACCCTTTTTGGCACATATTAATTGTTCACATTTCGAACTGCGACAATCTATACCCAAAATCTTACTCAAATCGAGTGTACTACGACATGTTGTATCTTTGGGTTTCACAACTGTTATATTTTTACAACCCGTCAAAAATTCAGATCCTTCGCTATCGTTTAAAGGGATATTGGAGAGAAAATTAAACTCTTGGTCTTTAAAAGTACGACATCGGCGTTCTAGATATTGTTTTGAAGAGTAATTATATTTATCGTTTTTCCAACCATTCCTATTTTGTATATGTGGTTTTGTTTGCGAATACCCGCATAACTTGGTATTTGACTTATTCTCTCCATTTGCTTTTAAAACTGTACCTATTTCATTTCTAAATGCTCCACACGTCTTTGCGTAATTATCTTTATACACTGTATTTGTGGGGACCGATTTTAATTCATTGGGATTCGGACAATCTTCTGGAAAATGCAAGACCTTTCTATATCCCAATATTGGATTTCTACTAATTTTGGTGTTACATCTTCTTGCTTCCATTATCTCCACTGCAGAATGTTTTAGAGGACAATTACATCCAGAATTACCACAAAAACATTTACATTCCTGTAATTGTTTTTGGTGCATATTTTTACTCACATATTTTGATTGGAGGGGCGTCGAATTCATAGTATTTGGTATTGGATTTCCCGAGGTATCGTGTGTTTGGGTTCTTCTTCTTTTGGCCCTTAACATTTATATTTAGATTAGAAAATAGAAATGATAAAATTCCTTAAAACGGTTCTAGATATGTGAAATTAATATTTACATTTTGAATTTACTAAAAATACCTTGTTAATTTAGAACAATTTGATGGTGTATATCTAGCATTATCCGATCCCTGACTAAGCGGCAATTTTTCGCCAGGACATAAATATAAAGGGCATGGAGTCTTCGGACAATTGATGCCGGGCGTTCGGGCGGTTACGGTATTTATAATACCGCATGTTCCCATTGCCTTATCTTTCCAAGAAATAGGTGCTTTATTAGATCGCGTTGAACGACATCGTTTTGTTAATTGTTGAATTCCAAATGGTTTCTGTCTATATTTATTAGTACGTACAACCTCTCTATGTCTTCCGTTAAACATCCAACCATCAAATCGAGGTTTCCCAGCAAAATAAGGACCATTTCCATTACCCTCAAAACATCTTGATCCTTTCTTATATTTACTGTTTCCTGCTCGAATAGTATCTAATTTCAATCTATCCAATCGACTTCCAGCACTCACCGCACCTTGAACCTTAAATTTATCGTTATTGGGTTTCCAAATAGTTATAGAATTTTTACTCTTAGAATTGTTTGATTGCGGATCTACACATGATACACATGCGTTTCCACCACTTTTATTATATGTATTTAATTCGGTCCAAAAAAAGGGTGAAATAGGAAGGGTCGGTGATTCAAACAAACAAGTCCATTTTATAATTATATTACCATCCGCGTTTTTATAACACTTTTCAAATGAAACATTCATTCCAGGAAGTGAAAAATATGGTCCTTGTAGACCAAAATTAATGGTTATTGTTCCCATACCATTGGGAGAATTATATTTATCATTAAATACATTTATAACAACACATTTTGTTGCAATCATTACACACCAAGAACCATCAAGATCGCCAGAAGAAAATATTTCGCACGATTTTTGCTTCTTATTTTTCTCTAAACCACGATCATAAGTATTCATTGCTCTATTTTTGTTGTATTGGGAATAACTGTATGAATACGATGGACCTAATAACTTTTTTTGTTTTTTTCCATTGCTGTCTGTATAAACACAAATTTGATGATTGGGTTGCATACCCGAACGAATTCTTTTATCGTAACAAACTCTTGCATCTTTTTTACAAGAAATTGCTTGAGGATCTTTGTATACATCATTGAACGATTGTTTTGTAAGATTAAATTTTTTAGGCAAAGTGTAATTTTTAAAATATTGGTAAATACTCCCATCTCCCGAGTATAATATAAAACCACTCGTATTGAGTAAAGATTTTTTAGTATAACATTCATTTTCACTAAATGTAAATATAATAACCAAATTATAACCATTATTTGTTTTTGTATATTTAAAATCACTAACTTGTCCAAAATATTTTCCATTTTGGAGATATGTATAATCCCCTCTATTGGGGTAAATTTTCAAACTTTCCATATTAACAGTACATTCTATGAAGCATCCACTGTAATCTTTTGCATCCTCACAACATACTAACGTTTTCCTATAACCAGCAATTGGCGCGCGGTAGGGTGCACCAACTCTTGAACTGCCCATTATCTCCGTCTCCTCTTGTTCTATTGAATCGACGAAAGCATCAAGGGAAGAAGACGTACCAATGGTTTTTCCACCGATTATTAAAGTATCATTTTTTGTATAGGAGGTAGTGGCGCAAGACCCACCACTGGCCTTAACAATCAATCTTATATCTAAAGGAAATGCTCCCGAGCAATCAGACGCAGGTTCACCCAATGGAACGCAATAATTTGAATTTGGAAACAGAATATCTTCAATTGTACCAATTATAATCCCATTATTATGAATTGTATTTCCGGGGGCAAAAATTGTTCCATTACTTAATGTTCCCCATTCTATAAGTTTAATTCCTGTTATAAGAAAATAATTACGACAACACTGTGTTCCACATCCAGCAAGAGTGCATGGACCTGGGTTTTGATTTCGAGAATTGAAACGTGAATTGGTATTCTTATATTTATTTACTAAACCTGTACTATTTAAAGTATTGTATACTTGAGTTCCATCTTCTCGATATTTACGAGTGCGACTCATCTTTGTTTTAAAACTACTCATTTATAATAAGAAAAGAAAAAATAGGAGGGATATATAATGAGCATGCAAATATATTTACTAATTATATTTTTCGGTTTTTTATTAATAAATCACCTATATGAAACCATTTTTGGAGAGAAAGAAGGGTTAAAATCTTTAGGAGCAAACACTATATTAATTATTGGTGAAAATGCAGCCAATATCTCAAAAATTAAAAAGAAATTCGAGACTGATGGAGAAACAATTAAAACATTGGTGGGTAAAATACAATCTACTAAAGATCAAAACACCAAGACTAAGTTGACTACTTCGAGTAGCGCCGGCAGGAGTTCAGTTGGGAAACCTGCTTTATTTCAAAGCGGGTTCGAAAACAGAACTGGATATTCAAATAACATCTCAAATATGGGTTCAATAAATTCAATTATAACTGAAATTAATAAGAACATGAAAATTATATGCAATGAAATTAAATGTTCTGGAATTAATACATTTAAGATCCCAACATTACCCAATTCTAATACTTTGAAAGAAGGTGTTGTTGCTAACAAAAAAGTGTTGAAAAAATATGTGGAAATTGAGGAAAAAATAAAGAATATTTTACCAGAAATTAAATCGAAAGTTAATGCATTAAATAAGGGCAATGAAGATGCTGCACAGCGCGCTGCCGATCAAAGAGGAAAATTTGCCGCTATTGGTTCTCAATTTAAAAAATGAATTTATTAAAATTCAACTATTTCCACGGCAGTTATTGGATTATATTGTACTGATAATATTCTCCCACCAATGTTATTATTATTCATGTATAAAATTTTTCTATTGTTGAAATTAATTTGACTAATTATTATATTTATTTGGAGAGGTACTAGAATCGGAGACCAAACAGATAAAATGATGGAACTTTCAAATTTTTTTGAAAGTAATAAAATAAACAAAAAGTTTAGTGAACCCAATAGGTAAATTAAGTTTTTAAAAAACACCAATTTAAAATATCTGCATTTGTTCTTAATATTTAAAAATATAGAAATGTAAAAACATGTAAAAAAAATAATATTAAAAATAAATCCACACATACCGTGGTAATATACCAAACACACCCAACCATTTTTAGAAATATATTCACTCATATGTAAGGATTTGTCGTCTATGTTAAATATTTTAAGACTAATATAATTAGAATATCCATCTATTATATATAAAAATACACCCCCAATTCCCATAAATATGGTATATCCGGTAATTTTAAATATTAAAGGAAATGATATAATTTGTATTATATGTGTTTCCAGGGAATCATTGCGCCCTACCATATAATCCGTCAGACATATTTCACAATGGGTATATTTACTATTGCTAATGTTTTTGGCACGCCATATTTGTAGACATTCTTCATGAACCCATTTAGTAGTTCCAGTGCATCTACATGGACTGATAACGTTTTTTAATATATCTATATCTAGACATATTCTGCATTCTACCATGAAATATAGTATATTTTAATATACTTATTATATAACAATGAACGCAGTACCTTCATTTTTTAAAAAAGCGGCGACAGATCCAGATTCGATGGGAGAAAAATTTGTAGGTCCAAATTATGTTTATAGTAAGTTTATTAAATCACCTACTGAGATGGGAATGAGTGGAGAAGGTACGATGGACGCCTTCTCTAAAAATGTGGCGGGTTTAATGAATTATATGCAATTATTGACGGAAGGAGGTGGTGCAGCCTCAAAAACAGGTGGGATTTTAGGTGATAGATTTTTTATAACTACTGGTGGAAAATGCACTGACGCCTCAAATAATTCTGTTACGAGGTCAATGTATATAGACAATGTGGCGAATGGTAATTCTCAAGCGTTGCAAAAACTGGGAATGGGAGACACCGCATTCAATGGTTTAATTCCCGGAATTTTAAATGATGCAACTGCGATGAATCCAGTCGCGATTTTTGGAGCGTTTGCTGCCGGATCTCAACCGAAATGTAGAAATATTCATATGAAAACATCGAGTGCAAATAACAAAGCAGGAACAGGTGCCGGATTTGTAGTTGATAGTGAGATTAAAAGTATTAATCCGTGCGCATTCGTTAATGGAATTAACCCATTATCGAATGAAAAATGCACAATAAAAGAATCTTTTGTTAATGCAAACATGAAAATTAAAAAGGGAATGAAAAGAAATCCTTACAGCGAGATATCATTCAAAAATAAACCATTAGCTAATGTATATACAACTGCTATTGGTGGACTGATGGTATATATTTTGTATAAATTAATGTATGGAAAAAGCAATTAAAATTTAATGTAAAATAAATTTTAATTATATGAAATTTTCGTCAGGAAAAAAAGTAGGTCCATCCGGCGGACGTTCTGGGTCTTGGAAGGAGTTCCCGAATCCCGGTTGTTTTCCAGTGTTTTTGAAGGAGTTCCCGAATCCCGGTTGTTTTCCAGTGTCTTGTAAGGGAGTCGCGAATCCCGTGTTAGTTGGTTTTACAGCGTCGGGTTCTACTTTGGGGCCTACCTTGGGGAACGTTACTACTTTGGGGCCTACCTTGGGAACTACTTTGGTTTCTACTTTGGGAACTACTTTGGTTTCTACTTTGGGAACTACTTTGGTTTCTACTTTGGTATCAACACTTTCTGGTTTACTTTCAAAATGTTTAGTTAAAAATCTAAACATAAAAAAATCCCCTAATAATATTAAAAATATGGTTATTAGGATGTAAACTCCGTATTTCATAATATATGGCGAAAACGGTTTTATAATATGAGGCACTATAATGAAGTATCCCAGCAATAAGGCGAATAATATTATTATCCATGGTTGTAAAGAATATTTACTACCACCGACAAGTACCGAAGTTTTGGGTTTATTTTTTGCAACCGTAGTCTCTTTTGCAACTTTAACCCCTTTCACAACTTTAATCCCTTTCGCAACAACATCGACAGATTTATGATATAACATTGTTAATGCTCCCCCCATTGCAGCATTATATAACAATATTAACGACACCAATCCGAAAATGGTCCAATAAACATATATAGTATATTTATTAACTGTTTTTGCTGTATTTTCGTTAGCATTATAGAATGTCGATAATCTATTGGCTATAGATTTCTTCGCCGTATCTTTCTCGATTTCTAATTTATCATCTGAAATATTTTTTTTGTAATATTCTACAAGTTCATTAATCCTTTTTAAATAAATTTCTTGAGAATTTAAAATTCCTAGATTTTGCTCAATTATTTTTATATCTTTTAAAAATTGCTGAGTAATTTTATCGATTTCATTATTCGCATACTGCAAAGCCGCATTATTCTGATCATTCTTCTCATATGGGGTATTCTTCTGGTATTTAGGGACACCAGACAATTTTTTTTCTAAATCAACACTTGTTGCGTTCAACTTCTTTGTTGTTGTACTTAAATTCTCTAAACTATTTCGCAATGTATTTTGGCAACTAAGTATTTTTTGAATATCCTTTTTTGTCAGTTTGAATTTGTCAGACATAGATGTATATTGATTAGACAAATTTTTAAAAGTTAAACAATATTGACTAACTTTTAAAAGTGATTTAATTGAATGTAGCAAATGATTCTGATTTGGAAGCACCTTTCGCTTTTGATATTCCGAATGATGCTTTACTGTAATCATTGTTAATATCATTTTCAACATCGTGGGTTGCTTTTTTCGCTTCATTTTTAACCTTTTCATAATCTTTACCTGCGGATGATGCAAGTGTTGACGCTTCTGCAGCAGCTGCGTCATAACCTTTATCGAAAAACCTTTTATCCACTTCCCAAACGCTTGCATGTTTAGATCCTCCTTTTACATCCACGTCCCACTCGAACTGATTCCAGTTCATTGAACTTCTCCAATAATTCCACCATATGCGTTTTATAGTTAAAAATATAGCAATTGCTATAGATAATATAATTATAGTGGTTCCAATATTATTCCATCCCATACCTTTAAGATAGACTCCTCCTAAAATAAATAAACTACAAAATGCGATTGTTTTAAAAATTCCGGCGTGGGATGCAAATCGGTCATTTTCATAATTTGTAATTTGAACCATACGATGTTTGCTATTTTTAGAATTTATTAACTGTTGGGTCTGTTTTTCCATCATTTTTAATTGATCTTCTGCGATCATTAGCATTGCGAGTTGATCCTGCAATGCTCGTCTATCACCAGACAGAGAGCATTGTGAAGAAGAAGCGGCGTATGTTAATTGTTGAAGCAATTTCATGCGAGAATTCTGAATTGGTTTAAGTTGGGCGTCTAGATTTTTTAATTGTTTTTGTTCAGCAGAAGTTTTCGTAGGTTTGGAAAGAATTTTCTGCATTTTTTTTAAAATTTTGGACTCCTCTTTTTGGAATGTTTCAATATCTTGCAATAAAAGAGGTTTGCCTTTTGCGTCGTCTCCGAACGGTTGTAAAATAGCGCACTGTTTATTCAAAGATGTACCTTTTGTTGTTGATGCCATATTATATATAATATGATATCATATTAATTTTTAACCTTTTTAATTACCAACATCATTCCGGAAATTGCTAAAATAAACCAAATATAATAACTTATGTTATAACTGGCGTTCTTATTCGAAACATCTTCAAACATTCCTTGGAGTTGATTTTTTTTCTGTTTATTATCACCAAATCTTCTATAAACCGATTTATATTTTTCAATATTGCTTAATAATTTTCTTCCTGCGCTACTCTGTTTTAGAAGTGTTGCTCGTCTTGCTATATTACTTTTTTTAATCACTTCAAACATTATTTCGCTTTTAGCACCCAAAACCAGTTCTAATGTTTTTAAACTCAGCAATTCTATATATATATTAGCGTATGGAACCTCAGAACACGTATTTATTAATTCTGTAGGTGTTGGCAGCGGTGTGTATCCAATTGGTATATTTCCACCCATACCGTTATCTACATATTTAGGAGCAATCTTATGTTTATTTCCCCCTGGGGGTAATGGATAGACACACGCCCTTCCTTGTCCGGTATCTGAACGACGATTTGGATCCATTTCCTCAACGATACTACCGTCTTCGGAACATTCTGCATATGTACCTGTCCCATCTGTAAACATTCCATTTCCAGAACATTTTGGAGGAGGACCGGCAGATTTTTTTATAGTTTTTTTCGTTGGAACACATTTTCCGGTTGGTTTTAAATCTGAACACTTCTCACTCTCCTCACAACACCAATCGGTCAACCCGTGTTTTGTTGTACCATAGGGGCAGTTCGAACATTGGTTTGGATATCCAAATCTGGTGTCACAAGGCTCTCCGGCAGTTCCAGTTTTAGTACTCGTCGGAATTAGTTCTTTACATCTACCACCACTACCATTCGGCCATTCTTCCACTGATGCACATTGACCGATTTCTAGCGATTTACATCTTGCTTCCCATATATCTATTTTCTCTTTAGAACATTGTAAAAATGGACCATCTGGATCAGAACTATCACCCTTATTGTTATACGCGTTTATACCTTTATTTACTGAGGTTCCTGGAGGCAATAACGAAGGTACCCATTGCGAAGGATCATGCCAAACCGACGCCCTTTTTTTCTTTTTCTTTCCTGGGGCACATAAATCATTGCAACTAAATTCTGGATGACCGGCATCTGCGTAAACTTTTGTACCATCTATACACTCACAATAACCAGCCCCACCCAATTCGCGATTATCTCCAAAAAGTCCCCCCATTGCGGTTTGTGATGGGATTAAAACATCACATCCAAAGCGACCATTTTCAGCGTCATCGTCAGTTCCCACGGTTGTGTTATTTGCCAAATTAATTGTATTTATAATGAAATTATCAACCTTATTTCCATTTTCATCAAGTGTCCAATTTTTTCCATCAGAACCGGCGTAAAATCCGGAACGATTTTCTCTTGTATTTGTCCAAGATTTACAATATTGTTGATGTCCTGCAAATTTATTTTTGCCGACACCTCCTATACCAATCGTACAATTATCCTTAAACAATTTTCGCCATTGCTTTTCCAATTTATCAATATATTTATCTGTATTCATACTTGAAATATTATCAATCCCCCTCATTTTTACAATTAATGGGTCATTTTGCAAACCTTTTAATAACTTAGCAAACGTATTTGTTGCTGCAACCTCTTGCGCACGAACTCCGTCAGGATTCACATTAGTTATTTCATCGGGTTCTGTTGCACCTTCTACGGGACCGACACCACCCCACATTTCTGCAATTGAGTGGACTGGTTCACTACTTAAACCTTTATTAATTTTCTTTCTCATTAAATCAATGTCTCGATTGGGTGCCCCTGGTCCATAAGTGCCCATTTTTGGGTAGTATGGATCATTCGTTAATCCTGTAGGTTCTACCGTTGCTAAATTAGGGCGACCTGCTGGAAGTTGTGAAGTGAATCCTTCCTTTTTTGAATGACCGTATGATAATATTTCAATCACGTCGGGGTTATTTGTATTTAATTCGGAAATAGAATCAAAATTTACCGTTTTAGGAATAGAATTTATTTGGGCAATAATCTTCCTTTTATTATCTAACGATTGTTCCATAAGTGGTGTAAATTTTACATTATAATTTTTTGAATATGCTAAAAATAAGGATTCGATCTCGATTTTTTGCAGATTCAATCCTGAATTTATCTGCGACTCTGTTAATAACATAGAACAATCTCTAGCAGCCAACGATTTTCTTAGGGTCCAACCAGGTACTAACGCTGCAAGACCATTTATATTATGGATAAAATCTCCTTCCGACATATTCTGTTTAATATTTTTTAAATCCGAAGATATCTTTTTGGCCCAATTTATTAACTGGAAATTTGTATATTTTTTTTCCAAATCTTCTATATTTTCACAAACACTTGGATCGCCCAAATATAAAGAACTATTTGATGGAGAAGCAGTTGTAGATGTGCAAGTCATTTTTACTCCTTTTGATGTAATGGTGATGGGATAAAAAACTCCGTAATTGCCGTTATTATTTATACACGATTTTTTAAGATTTTTTGAATCTCGTGTACTAAGAAAAATATCGGCACCAAGAAGACCAGTTTCGGCACCAAGAAGACCAGCATCAGCACCAAGAAGACCAGCATCAGCACCACCAGCACCACCAGCACCACCAGCACTACCAGCGCCAGCAGAACCACCAGCACCAACACTTTCTCCTACTTCTGCTACTTCTGCTTCTTCCATACTAAAATCAGTCAATTCAATGGCCGTAGCTTCTACCTCATCTGTCTCTGCTGCTGTCGAAGCAACATCTATAGCCACCTCTGCCGCAGCTTCACTAAATGGAGACGTCACAAACATGATAGCACCAAGCGCTATTGATCCAGCAATGACCGCGATTCCAGAAAGTAATGCAGCGTTTGGTTTAGGTCCACGAAATTCAGCGCTAGAAGATGCAAAATTTCCACCAACGCATCCATTTATGCACGCTGTTAATAAATCTCCATCCTTTGTCTGTTTGCATATTTTTACGCAATTGTTATATATCTCGGGTTGGTTTTGCAAACTAGTGATAATATTTGTTGTTTTTTTCGACCATATTCCTAAAGTTTTATCCATTGAATCTTGCATATTGATTAAATCATTCATCTCTTTATTATTAACTATGTCTAGAGGATTTTGTGATACGGGTTGCAAATTTTTATATTGTGAAGAAAACCCTTCCATCAACTTTGTTCTCTTTCTCAAACTTTTTTGCATTTTCTTCTTCCCATTCAAATAAGTTCGACCTTGTAATAACTCTGTACCAGTTGTTACCTTATTTTTTTCATTAATATGTTTTTTTATATCAAATAGATCTTCCACAGATGATCTGAAATTCATTTTTATCTATATTATATAGATAAAAAAGTTAAATTTATTTACTGAGTTGTTTGACGGTAATAAATGAAATTGTGCTTGCCGCCAAAAACCAAACTATGTAATGTAAATAATTAGCATCCAAATCATATTGTTGATCCTCAATTTGTCCGTCAAGACTGTATTGTTGTTTCAACATAGAATCGAGTTTCATTTTGTGATGCGCCATATTTTTTATACTATGTTTGATTTTTTCACGTTGTCTGTCTCTTGAATTATTTGTATCAATATTCGCAGTATTTGTTTTATACGCCATTGATGTAATATTGCGCGCCCGTGACATTATTTTCCCATTGAGTTCGTTTATATTTGTAACTAATTTTTTCATGTGTGCAGATGTACTACTGGTTTTGACCTGTGATTGCAATACTTTTAATTGGGCTAACAAGTTATTATATACTTTTTGCATTTTTTCCAGGTTTTTTACTTCTTTATTATTGATACTTTCTAAATTAGGATTCATATTATCCAAAGTTTCTGTAATAGATCCTAAACCAGGAGATGTGGTTTGATCCATTAGAGGTAGTTGTGGATACACTTCGCCAGTTATTGTGTTTTGCATTCTGTTAAATCGTGCACCTTGTTTTAATGCGGGATCTGCAGAGATACCACTATCCCCCACTTTAGACATTCCAAATATTTTAGATAAAAAGTCAGACATCTTCTATACTGTATTAATAGAAAAACTATTTCTATTATTTGTAATGTTTATAAATAGAATACGATGCTGCAGCAATTGCTAAAATAAAGTATGAAGTTGTAATATATTTTTCGTTCATCTGTTCTTCAATATTTATTTTTCTAGGAACAGCTGCCTGCTGACTGTTCTTGACCTGCCCAAGAAGTTTATTTTCTTTTGTTACTGTTTCCTTAAGGTCATCTAAATAATCGTCTAAATTTTCTATAGTTTGATTTCCATTAACAATATTTGAATTAATTTGACTTGATAAAATAAACATTTCGCTGTAGATACTTTTTAATTGGTCTGTGGATTGTATATTTTTCGTTTCATTATTACCTTCTAAATATTTTTGGCGCAATTTATTTCTATATCCGTCACTTGCTATTAAAAATTGGGTGCTTAACATTGCTATTTTGTTTTCAAAATCTTGTATAAGGGTTTTTTTAATTTCCATTGTTATAATATATTTATATTAAATCAATAACATAATCTGTAGTATTTCGTGGTTATAGCTGTCGGTGACGCTCTAATAATTTCAACCAATTGACCTGGACGTAACCCGATTGCTTGGGCTACAGGGTCGAATCTTGAAATTTCCGGAAACTGTGATTCGTGGGTAATGTAATATTTTTTCTTAACCGCGTTTTTGTCCTCTTCTGATAATACAGTATGATCTGGGACCATATCATGGCGTAGAATATTGAAAAGATATGAATGTAAGTTATAAATATTGATAAATTTATTATCGTTAATGAAAACCTGAGTGATTATCGCCTTAATACCATCATTGGTTTTATCTTTTGTAACAATAATTAATTCATCATCGTCTTTTAAAATTTGTTCAATGTCATAAAGGTCGTCGATATAATCATAAATCTGTGCACCATTGGATTTAAGTTTCGGTCCTAAATGATACTTTACGAAAATCTTTTTTCCCGTTTCATTATTTTCTAAAAGCATATCCAATTGTTCATTTTTCATCATGCTATGAAGTTCTGTTACGCTAAAACCGGTGTAATCTGATACATTAAATCCCCGCTTTTCGCTAAGGATTTCTAAAAGAGTATTTCTTGATCTAAATAATTTAGATACGATTGGGTTATAACTAGAGGTTTGCGCCATAATTGTGTATAATATATACTCTTAATTTTAAATATATTTCAATTTATTATAAAGTTTTAACTGATCTTTTTAATTTCAGAATCTTCATCGCCGCTATTCGTTTCGTCTTGTTCGTCTGGGGTTGATAATAAATTTAACCCCTCATTGAAATCCGTTTTAATCACAATTCTCTCCGGTTTTTCCTTTGTTTCAACTATTTCTGATTGCTCGGTAATTAAATCTTCTAAACTGGGAGATTCTTGCTTTAAAGGTTCTGGAGATTCATCTGGGGATTCATCTGATTCTTTGGGTTCTAAAAGCATTTTTAAATCTTTTGCTTCAACAGTAAACGCCAAAGGATTATCATCTCCACGTATGGTTGCTGAATCTTTTACAAAATCCAATGATACAATTTTATATATTGCATCTGGATTTACCTTCCCATATTTATCAATTATTTGCAATTGTACCTTATCACCAATGGATAATATGTTTAGAATTGATGGAGATTGAATAGTTACTGGATTGAGCGGTGGTGATTTGGGAACATAATCTGGAGATACGGGAACATAATCTGGAGATACGGGAACATAATCTGGAGATACGGGAACATAATCTGGAGATACGGGAACAT
>MDTF01004511.1_pt1 | contig 17368 bp, 16 predicted proteins | sample 811191 | NCBI WGS metagenome assembly MDTF01 (sample SAMN05326649, study PRJNA326480) | marine metagenome | isolation source: seawater | place: Southern Ocean | collected 2011 | reverse complement strand
TAATTCAATTAGAAACACTCATTTAGAAAAAAAAAGAGCTGAATTAAATCCATGTAGAAGGTGTATAAATACATAGATTTCGCATATGCAACTGGGAGTTATAGGATACAGAAACCATGCAGAAAAATTAATAAAATTAATTAACAGTTTTAAAGATGTTAAAAAAATTATTGTTTACCATCCAAATAAAAAAAAAATAAAAAATTTTTCTATTTATTCTAAAAAAATTACAACAACAAGTGACATTGATAAACTTAATGATGTCGATGGTGTTATAATATCATCAAAAAGTAACTCTCATTCAGATTATTTAAATATCTTTTCTAAAAAAAAAAAATTCATTTTTTGTGAAAAACCACCAGCAGACAATGTAAAAGATTTACGTATAATCAAAAGATTGAAAAAAAAAAAAATTAAATTTAATTTTCATTTAATTCAAACCTTTTTTTCAACTTATGTTAAAAAAACCTTAGATTTAAAAAAGTTAGGTGAACCAATCAATGTAACGATTGAAGTTTCACATGGCATTGCATTTAAAAAAAATTTTACTAAAAATTGGCGCTTTAATGATAAAAATATATTTTCTTCAATTACAGGAAACCTGGGTATTCATTATATACGACAGCTTTTATTTTGGTTCAAAAAATTAGAATTAATTAATGTCCATCAAAAAAAATTTAGTAAAACAAAAACAATAGACACAACAAATATTAATCTCTTAGCAAATAAGAAGGTCAATATTAACATATTCCTTTCATATGCAGCTCCAAAAATAAATTTGATAAAAATAGTTTTTACCAATGGTTATTTGGAAATGAAAGATGGTAAGATTAATAAATATTTTCCAAGAGATGTGTTTGATGCTAAGGGTCAGTTTAAAAATCCTAAACCAAAAAAAATTAAATATTTTAAAAATTCGACTGAGCATAATTATGATGGATTAATTAAAAATCTTAAAATATTTATAAAATGTATAAAGAATAAGAAATATTTTAAAGAAAGTGAATTCATGGATGACATTAAGTCAGCAGAAATAATACTTAAAATGAAAAAATTTGATAATTAAAAAAAAAAAATTAAAGATAGTTCCAATCATAATTGTAAGATTAGATTCTGAGAGATTACCAAGAAAATGTTTCCTACCAATTTTTAAAAAAAAAAATATTTTAGAATGTATTATATTGCAACTTTTAAAAATAAAAAATTTAGAGAAACCAATATTAGCCATCCCAAATGATAAAGTAAATAATCCACTTGAAAAATTTGCTCTTAAAAATAATATAAAATTTTATAGAGGTAAAAAAAATAATGTTGCTCAAAGAGTTTATGATTGTGCAAATGCTGTAAAAGCAGATTATATTCTTAGGATTAATGGAGATAGCCCAATTATAGATAAGGACCTAATCTCAAGCGCGATTAATAATAAAAATTTCTCTCAATTTTATTACCATTCAAATATTATTAAAAGAACGTATCCATATGGAATCTCACTCCAAATTATCAAGAAAAGTTTTCTAAAAAAATTATTATTGAATGTTAAAAACAAAAAACATTTAGAACATATCACTCCTTTATTTGAAAATAAAAAATATTTTAGATATTATAAATCATACATATTAAATAGCCATTTCCCCTGGAAAAAAAGTGTTACACTCGATACCACAACTGATTACATGAAGTTAAAAAAACTATTTAAAAATATTAATTTCTTGAAAAATAACTTTTCTTGGCTTAAATCAGTGACTATAAAAAATTATTTATTGAATGACTAAATTAGTATTTCATATAACCCCACATGGTCCTGGCCTAAATGTAGGAAACTTTGCAATAAGCAAGGCTATCAGATCTTTATTGAGAGAAATTAACACAGACATAAATATCTTAACTATAGATGCCCATGGTGGAAAAAAATTATCTGGATTAAACAAACAGGTTGTTCATGAGGCAAATCTATATGGCTCAGGAATACTGGTTGGTGGAGGAAATTTATATGAAAATAATGAGCTCATTGTAGACAGAAATGCAATTAAATCTCTACAAGTTCCATTAGGACTATTCAGTATTTCAATTGGAAAAATTTATAATAATAATATGCAACTAGCAAGGCGTACCGATGTCATGCCTGATGATGTCATAAAAGATTTACATAAAATTAGTAAATTTTCTCTTAGTAGAGATTTGGCTACTTTTAATCACCTTGAGTCACTCAAGGTAAAAAATAACAAATTAGGATTGTGTCCAACTTTATTTCTTAATGATTATTTTGAATCTTCAAATCGATTTAATGATGTTGGTAAAAATGACACTCTTCTAGTAATAAGAAACCCAGAATTAATGAATATTCCAATTGAATCAAAGCCAAAAGTAGCAAAGTTTATAAAAGATACCTATTTTAAATTAAAAAAAATAAAACAAAATGTTAAAGTTGTCTGCAATGATATGAGGGATATTAGTTTTGTCAATAGTATAGGAATTTCAGAATATATTTACACTGGTGAAGTAGATGAATATTTAACTAGATTAAAAAATGCATCATTGGTAATTAGTTTAAGATTACATGCAACTTTGCCTTGTTTATCATTTGGAACTAGATGTATCAATCTTAGTTATGATGAAAGAAGTATGAGTTTAATGAAGTCTATGGGGCTAGACGATTGGGATATAAAAGTTCTGGGCTCTAAAAATCTTTATGAAGATGTTTCAAAAAAAATAGATCAAATTAAAAAATATGATTTAATGATACCGAATTTTCAAAAAAAAGTTAAAAAATATAAAAAAATTCAGCTAGAAGCATTAAAAATATTTTCATGAGCAAAGTCCATATTATTGCAGAAATTGCTACAAATTATTTTGATAGTCTATACTTGGCTGAACAATCTATTAAAAAAGCAGCAGAGGCTGGGGCAGATTCAATTAAAATACAAATTATAAACTCACCAGAAACATATTTAGATGGGCAATACGAATATGGAAAATATAAAATTGATGATGTAAGACAAATAAGAAAAATATCATATTTGTCTGATGAAAATCTCTTAAAACTAAAAAAAATAGCAAAAAAATATAAGATTTTATTAACAGCGACTATTTATGGAAAAGAGTCACTAAGGAAAGCTAACCTTATAAACCCGCACTACTTTAAAGTTGCCTCAGGAGACATTAATAATAAAGAGCTTCTAGAAATGGCAATAAAAAAAAATAAAAAGATTATAATTTCAACTGGAATGTCTAGCGAAAAAGATATTTTGAGAGCCATCAATTTATTTAAAAAAAAAAAATATAAAAATTTTGTAGTAATGCATTGTGTTGCGGATTACCCTCATCACGTTAAAGATTCACAACTTGGTTATATTTATAAGTTAAGTAAACTGAATCTAGAATTAGGTTTTTCAGATCACACCTTAACTTCATCGGCAGCAGCTGTTGCAGTTTCCATGGGAGTAAAATGGGTTGAAAAACACTTTACACTCTCAAGTAATCTAGGTGGATTAGATGCAAAACATTCGTTAGATCCAGATCAACTTAAAGAATATGTAAATGAAATTAGAGGAATAGAAAAAAGCTTATCTTTGACTGATAGACAAATCACAGAGAATGAAAAATTTACAAGAAAAAGAGCAAGAAGAGGTCTCTATTTTAATAATAACGTTTTAAAAAATAAAAAAATTGAACGAGGTGATCTGTTGTCAGTAAGACCAGAAAATAACTTTGATATTTGGAATATTGATAAAATTTTGGGGAAAAAAAATAAAAAAAATTCAAAAAAAAATAAAGCAGCTGAAGTAAAAAATTTTTTATAAATTTTTGATGAAAGTTTTAATATTAGCACAAAGTGATTTAAAAGCTGGAAAAGGTCATATCAATAGATCTAAATTAGTATTCAAATATTTAAAAAGTAAAAAAGTTATTGTAGAGTTTCTCTCTTTTTGTAGCAAAAAAAAAATACAATTTCATAATGAATGGAATGTATCTGTAAATAATAAATTATTTTATGAAAAAATTAATGAAGCAGATGTTTTTATTACTGATGAAGTCTCTTGTCCCAAAAGTTTGATTAACTTGATAAAGAATAAGTTTGTGTGCTCAATATCTCCCAATGGAAAAATTAATAATTATGCTAAAATTATATTTTCTAGGACATCACCGATAGGAAAGTACTCAAAAAAAACAATTATAAGTAGTAATATTAATAATTTTCTACCTGGCAGTGATCTAATTAAGATTAAAAATTATATTGGTAAATTAAATAATAATAAAAAAATGATAATTGGTATTTCAATGGGTGGTTACGACAAACAAAATAAGACCCTTAAATTATTGAAAATTCTTTCAAAATTTAGGAACTTTGTTGAACTAAAAATTTTATTTAACAAACAAAACTTGATAAATTATAATAAAATAATCAATTACATCAAAATTAATAAAATTAGCTCAAAAATTTTAACTATGAAGAAAAATACATGGAGTATATTTTCTAAGTGTTCTTTTGTTTTTTTATCGGGAGGTATTTCTGCTTATGAGTCTGTTTTTGTAGGAATTCCATCTATTAATATTATAAATGATAATAAAAAAAAAAAATTGACACAATATTTAAGTGATAAAAATTTAACCAATATTTATAAAGATAAAGATTTAAAACAAATATTGAAATTAATAAATTTATATTTGAGTAGTGATAAATTATTATTCAAACAAAAAAAAAAAATTGACAGTTTTATTGGCAAGATCAATTACAGTCCTTATAATAAATTATTAAAATTAATAAAAAAACACTATAAACCGAAAAAGTAGATACAATTATATATTTTCAAATGCTATTTTTAAATTATTTAAATTTTTTAAAATATACATATAAAAACTTAAGAAATAAAAATAAAAACAACAAGAATATTATATTAGTAGAAGTTTATTTTAATATTTTCCCTTTAATGGGTGTTTTATTCTTAATTAAAGCTTTAACAAATATTTATCAAAGTAAAATTATTTTCTATTACCCTAAAATTAGTCATTCTTATTTTGATGTTTTTAAAACCTTTGCAAAACTTTGTATTAATATTAAATCTATTCTTATCTTTCTTCTTTTAGGCGCTAGACTTAACCTGTGTTTTGTAAATAATAAAATTAAGTCCAACGCAAAAAATAAATTTAAAGATGTCATAGCCAATGTTAACTCTAAAGAAGAATTGTTATGCTTGAAGCTAGAAGGAATTGAAGTTGGTGATTTGTTTTATGACAATTACTTGAGGCAGAACGCTAAGCATACTATTGAAATTGACTCTGAGTTAAAGAAGGCCTTATTTCTATATATAAGCGATTTTTATTATTGGTATGATTTCTTTGAAGAGCATGATGTCAAATCTGTAGTCGTTTCACATGCAGTTTATAATTTAGCTATTCCACTAAGAATTGCCCAATCAAGAATGATATCATCTTATATTGCATCTATTAACTTTATTGAACACTTTGACTCAAATAGGAAAACAATATTACAATCAGAATATAGAGATTCATTTAAAATTTTGTCTGATGAAGATAAATCTAAAGCTTTACTAAATGCAAAAAAAATACTTGAAGATAAATTTGAGGGAGCTCATAATTTATCAGAACAACGGGGGTACGGAAGTAATCCGCAAATTAGAAAAAACCTTTCAATAACTCAATTAGAAACTTTTGGAAAAAAAGAAAGTAATAACAAAGAAATTTTTGAAAAAAATGGTAAACCTAATGTTGTAATAATGGCTCACTGTTTTTATGATGCACCCCATGCAGATGGTAAATTTTTGTTTGCTGATTTCTATGAGTGGGTAAACTATTTGGGAAAACTCTCTAATGAAACAGATTATAACTGGTACATTAAAAAACACCCACACTCTGTTGAAAAAAAACTTAATGATAAAATTATAGAAAAAATTGTTTTAAAATATCCAAAGGTTCAACTCTTAAAAGAAAATGTAACTAATAATGAGATATTAAATGATGATGTTTCTTTAATTCTAACTGTTCATGGATCGGCTGGCTATGAATTCTCATATCATGAGGTCCCAGTAATATTAGGTTCTAGCTTAACTTCTTATGAAAATTATAATATTTGCTATCAACCAGAGAACATTGAAGCTTTCGATTTCTCAATTAAAAATTTTAGAGATATTCAATTCCCATATGATAAAAAGGAAATACTTAAATATTATTATAATATTTACATAGCTTATTGGAATCTGATACCCATTCACGAGTATAATAAGATTATGAAATTAGCAAATACAGGAAATAATTTTAAAGTTACTATTTTAAATCAAGAAAATGAATTCTATAAATATTTCAATAATAATCTAGTAAAAGAAAACTTTGTTAAAAAGATAATAGAAATTGAAAAATTTATCAAAAAGAAAGAATACCGTTTGTTTTCAAAGTAAAAATTTAAGAAAAATAGAAAGAAAAGATATATCAAAAAAATAGTAAATAAAATATTTAAGAATTTTTTTGTATATATGTGATATGATTACACAGAATAAACATTTATTATAAAGATTTTAATCAAATATATTAAAATAATAATTATATGAAAAAAGTATTTATTACAGGAGCTGATGGTTTTATAGGATCACATCTTGTTGAAAAATTAGTTAAATCAAAAAAATATAAAGTTAAAGCTTTAGTTTTATATAATCATATGAACAAATATGGATGGCTAGATACTATTGAGACAAAAGTTAAAAATAAAATTGAAATAATTAGTGGTGATATTAAAGACTATAAATTAATAAAAAATTCTACAAAAAATTGTGATATTATAATTAACCTTGCTGCACTTATTGGAATTCCCTATTCATATGATGCAAGTCAAAGCTATATAGAAACAAATATAGTTGGAACCCATAATATTCTAAATGCAGCAATAGAAAATTCTACAAAAAAAATTATTCAAACATCAACTAGTGAAGTTTTTGGTTCATATAGCTCTAGTCAGAAATTAAATGAAAAGTCTTATCAGTATGCACAATCCCCATATGCTGCTACAAAAATTGCATCAGATCAATTATGTAATGCTTATTTTTCAAGCTATAATTTACCAGTCACTATAGTTAGACCATTTAATACTTTTGGACCTAGGCAGTCTATAAGGGCAATAATTCCAACAGTAATTAATCAAATATTAGATGGTAAAAAAGAAATAAAATTAGGAAACATTGTAGCTTATAGAGATTTTAACTATGTAGCTGATACAGCTGAGGCATTTATAGAAGTTATTAATTCCAATAAAAATTTATCAGGTGAAACTTTTAATTTTGGAAGCTCTTATCAATTATCAATTAAAGAATTAGTTTATATAATTGCTAAAATTATGAAAGTAGATATTAAAATTGTTAAAGACAAAACGAGGATTAGACCAAAAAAATCAGAAGTTTTATCGTTGTTAGCTGACAGCTCAAAAGCAAAAAAAACTATTAGTTGGAAACCAAAATACACTGGGAAAAGTGGTTTGGTAGAAGGTTTAAAATTAACCATTGATTGGTTTAAAATAAATAGAAATCAATATCAAAATTATGAAAAATACGTCAAATAAAAATATACAATGGTTAAGTTTGTATTTTTAATACCAATTTTTTTTATATCCTTTAGAAAAATTTTTATTTAATTTTTTTATTTGATTTGTCCTTATAAAAACTTCTTCAAAATATCTCATTACAAACTCCTTTTTAATATCTTTTTTAATTATATTCTTTTTATAAAAAAAACTTTCAATATACATTTCTGGCTCGTTGAAACCTAATGCAGCTCTAATACATGTAGTTCCTGAAAATCGAGGATTAATCTCAAAAGGGATAAATTTTTTTTTATGCTTCTTTAACTGAATGTTTATAGAACCAACAAAATCAATTTTTTTTGCTATCTCAAGCATTAGTCGTCTAAGTTGTTTATTATCAATACTTTTTAATACCCAAGAAGTTCCATATTTTATTGTCCTTTGTGATAAAAAGGGCCCATGTATTTTTTTATCAAAAGATGAAAAGAAGCTACATGTGTACTCTTCATCAAATATTCCAGGTACACTTTTACCAAGTAATTCCTGAATAATAGGTTTTTTTATAAAATACATTTTTTTTTTAAGTTCTACTATATCCTTAATTACAAAAACATTTTTTGATGATGTTCCAAATCTATCTTTAAGAATTAAAGGAAAGTTAATTAATTTAGTTAATTTCGATAAATTATTTACACTAGGTATGAATGTTAGTGGATATGAAATATTATTTTTTTTTAAAAATTTTATAGTTTCAAATTTATCGTTACCTATTTTAATTATCTTATTGTCTGATATACAAATAATAGTCTTTGTTTTTTTTTCAAAGTAATTTTTATTTATAGAAAAAAAATCGATTTCAAATTCTGACCCTACAAATAAAATATCAATATTATTATTCAGTAATATTTTTATAAATTTATTTTTAGAGTTTTTATCTTCAACTTTTGGTATAACTATACTTTTATTACATACATATAGTCCAGATGAGAAAACATTTATGTCAGCAGCTATAATATTTAATTTAAATTTTGATATTTTTAATGATTTAATTATAGATTGTCCAACTCCGTTCCCTGCACCGGTAACCAAAATATTTAATTTTCTTTTCATTTAATTAGTTTATAAATTTTTCCAACGTCATTTCTATTGTGAGCATTAGAACCAAGTGATATTCTTACATTGTGCTTTATGCATGTTTTTAATAGCCATTTACAATTACTGTGATAATGTGAATTTATTTCAAAAGCCTTGTTTGCCATTTTACATTTTTTAATAATACTTTCAAAATCTGATTTTTTTGGAATTCTTTTAAATCTTTTTATAGACATCCCGAAAGGGTGTCCCAGTATATCAGTATTTTCATTAATAAGTGCAGACTCCATTAAATCATGTTCTATTTTTATAGCCTTGTTCTTATACTTGAGTGTATTTTTATTAATTGAAGAAAATATTCCATCTTCTTCTCCAGGAAATCTGTGCACACTTACCATAATAAGATTTGTTTTTTTTAGAATATTATCATTTAAATCTATATTACCATTTAAATCTAAAACCTTAACTTCGGTACCAACTAAACCTAAACATTTATTATGATTTAAAGAAGTAACTTCGTCAGCAAATTTACTAAACCACACCCCCGAGGTTTTTCTTGAATGCTCGCTAAATAAAATATGACTACATCCTTTTGAAATGGCCTCCTTATGCATTTGTTTAACGGTATCGACACCATCTGTCCATTTTGTGTGTAAATGTAAATCAATATTTGGAATTTTACCCATGATTATTTGCTCTAGAATAGAGTCAAAAAATAATGATTTATTAAATTTAATTGTGTTTTTTTTCATTATGAGAATTTATATTATATAATAATAAATTATGAAATATCATGTAAAGTAATTAAAATAAAATTAATACTTTTAAATTTGAAAACACAAATAAAGCTTAACTATTAGTATATTAAAAAAAAGTTGTTATTTATATTTAAATTAGAATAAAAGAGTTATTATTTACTAATTAAAATTTAAAGTAATATTTATCTTTATAATATAAATGATAGATAAATTCATAAAGAAATATATTATTAATGAAGAAATTAGTTATATCTAGCAGCTCATTTATTTTCTCTGAACATCCGGCATGGGATTCCCTAAGTTCAAAATTTATTTTAAATTTTAAATATGTAGGGAACTTTGCAAATTCCTTTTTATTAAAAGATAAAAATGAAATATTAGTAAGTATATTATTTACAACAGATCTTTTTGATGAAAATATTTCATCTTATTTAGACAATAAAAAGATCCAAGAAATTTGTGAACCTATTATAAATTTAATAGTTAAAAAGATTAAATATTCAAAAAGACCTATAATTATAGCTATGTCAGCTAAGTCTACTTATAATATTATAAGTTCAGTTTTTCAAATACCAGCAGCTCAAAAAATATTTAATTATATTTCACAAAGGATTAATCTTTTACAAAAAAAATATAATAATATCTATTTTATTAATCTTGATTATAAATTTTCACATCATGGATATGACAGAATTTTTGATAAAAGAAATTGGTATTTAGCCAATAGCAAAATAAGCATTGAAGGCTTGGAATTAATCGTCGAAGATGTTAAGAAAGTTATAGATAGAATTTATTCACCTGCTAAAAAATTATTAGTCCTAGATTGTGATAACACATTATGGGGAGGTATTTTAGGTGAGGATGGAATTAAATCAATAAGTTTAGGCCAGGATGGAATTGGAAAGGCATTTGTTGATTTTCAAAAAACGATAAAATCATTTTTAAATCAGGGCGTGCTTTTAGCAATAGCTAGTAAAAATAATGAAAAGGATGTTTTAGAAGTCTTTGAAAAACATGAGTCAATGGAGATTAAAAAAAAAGATATTATAAATTTTAAAGTGAATTGGAAAGAAAAATCTGAAAATATAAGAGCAATTTCTGAAGAATTAGACCTGGGTCTTGAGAGCTTCGTGTTCTGGGATGATAATCCTTTTGAAAGAGATAAAGTAAAAAAAAATTTACCACAGGTTTTGACTGTTGATCCATCGGATGAAGTGGTTTATTGGGCCGATCAATTAAGACAACTTGATGAATTGTCTAAGTTTAATGTCACTGCAGAAGATAAAATAAAATTAAAACAATATAAAATACGATCTAAATTCTTAACTGGAAAAAAAAATTTTTCTGATGAGGGAAATTACTTAAAATCAATAAAGCTAAATGCTACAAGAATTAAGATTAATCAGAGCAACATATCTAGAGCTGTCCAAATGACGCAAAAAACAAATCAGTTTAATTTAAGAACAGCAAGATATACCCAATCAGAGATAGAAAGAATTAATAAAAATAAGAAAAACATAGCTTTTTTGGTTAATCTAAAAGATATATACGGTGAGCATGGCATAACGGCTATTTTAATTGCAAAAAATATTGATAATAAGTCAATTTTTATTGATACGTGTTTAATGAGTTGCAGAATATTAGGTAGAAATTTAGAAAGTTGGATTTTGAAAGAATTACAAAAAGTAGCACAAAAACGAGGAATAGAGCATGTATATGCTGAATATATTGAGACTAAATCTAATAGTATGTGTAAATCATTCTATAGTGATCATAATTTTAAAAAAATAAAAGCAACAAAAGAAGTGCAAAAAAAAATAAAAATAAAAGGAGCCCTTTATTATTCAAAGATAAGTAATATGAATGTTAAATTATCTAATGTTTATGATTGAAAAAAAAATACACTCTATTTTAAAAAAAATATTCAAGTCTGAAAAAATTCCAAAAGAGGTTAAAAAATTGAAGTTTGGAAGTTTTAAATCCTGGGACTCGCTGTCACATTTAAATTTATTATTATTAATAGAAAAAGAATTTAAAATTAAATTTCCTTTAAAAGAAATGTTTGAAATTAGATCAATTAAACAAATAATTACTATTCTAAATAAGAAAAAATAAACATTAAAATGAAAATAAGATATTGCTCTAATAAGAAAGTGAGTCAATTGATATATTTTTTAAAGTTAAATTGGGTAAAAAAGACTATTTTATTCAGCAATAAGTTTCTATTTGATTGGATGTATTATGATCATAAATTAAAAAAGTATAATTTTTTAATTACAGAAAAAAAAAATGTGATAACCTCATGCCTTGGAATATTAAAAAATAAAAAAGCCATATTATGGTTATCAATTTGGTTTTCTGATACTAAAAAAAGTAATTCTGGATTAGATTTATTATATTATCTTCTTAAAAACTTTAAAAAAAGAATAATAGCTGCAAATGGTATTAATATAAAAACAATTCCAATATATAAGGCATTAGGTTTTAAGGTTGATTTCTTGAATCATCATTTTTTAATAAATCCAATTATTAAAAAATATAAATTAATCAAAGTAAATAAAATTAATAAACCAGTTGCTATAAAAAACTCAATAAAAATTAATATAGATAAAAACTTAAATTTTTTAAAAAAAAACAAATACCTAAAAAAATTTGAGAATATTTTTTTAAAAGATTATGATTACTATAGTCAAAAATATTTAAAACATCCAACGTATGAATATAATTTTTATACAATAAGTAGGAATAAAAATTTTTTTGGTTTTTTTGTGGGTAGAGTATGTAAATATAAAAGTAGCACATGTTTAAGATTTGTTGAATATTATGGTTCAGTAAATATTTTACAAAATATTAAATATCCTTTATTGGACTTAATTAAAGGAACTAAACATGAATATATTGATTTCTATAACCTAGGAATTGAAAAGAATATATTAAAGAAGGCAGGGTTTAGTTTAAATAAATTTAAGGATGAACTTATTATACCTAATTATTATGAGCCATTTGTAAAAAAAAATATAAAAATTTGTTGCACTTTTTGGCCAAAAATATCCAAATTGATAATATTTAAAGGAGACGGTGATCAAGATAGACCAAATCAGGTTTAAAAAAATTTTTTTTGATATTCTTTATTAGTTTTTAAAATATCTCTAAAGTTAGGAATGTTTACGTTTAAAATAGAAAGATTTTGTTTAGTATTAATTGGGTGGACTCTCAAAATACTTAGTTTGGTATTTTTTAATTTTATTTTGGTTAAATTTCTTTCTGCCTTTTTTTTTATTTCAACATAAGATGAATTTTCTTTAGAAAATATTGTAGATGGATAAAAAAACTTTACTTTATACTTTTCAGAAAACCTAATAATTTTTAATGGAATATCATAGTAAAATTTATTATATACTTTTTTTAAATTATTATTTTTTTGGTTAGATATTATTTTTGGTGTAGGAAAATAATATATAGTTAAAGGTTGATATTTTATAATAATCTTTTTTAAAATCTTTAAGTCTTTCTCGATATTAATTTTTTTAACGATAATATTTTTTTGTTTAATTAGAATATTATTTTTATGATAAGTTGCTATAATTTTTACATTTTTATTTATTTTTAAAAAATTCAATACGTCAAATCCAATACCAGAACTTGCTCCAACTATTAATATATTATTTTTAATAGATTTTATTTTTTTTACCAAAGGCAAACTTATTTTTTGAAATTTTTGAATAAGTTTTGGTCTTTCTAAACTTTCAAAATCGATCCTATAATTTCTAAAAATTATTTTATTCTTAATTATTGGTAGGCGTCTATCAATTTTTTTTGAATATGTCTTAATCAAATTGTTATTAATTTTTTCTTGTTTTCTATAATTTATACTTATTTTCTTGATTAAAGAATTTTCACCTGGATATATTACTCCCACATATTTTGATAGATAACATAGGACTATTGTAATTTCTTCTATTTTTTTATAAATTTTATTTATAGTCAAATTTGGTCTATCTACTTTTTTTAATTTAAGCTTTTCATCAAAAAATAAAAATTCATCTATGATATTAATTTCTGCACATATTTGTTTATTTTGATAAAGTGTGTATCTATAATTCTTTATTTCTTTTATTATTGTAATTTCATCTTTATAATTAAAATGTCTTATAAAGTTTATAGAGATATTGTAATTATTATATCTTGATATTATTTTTTCTAATTTTACTATTTTTAAAAACTTAATTAAAACCAAACACCCATGGCATATCTTGTTATTGAATGAAGAATTGTATCCATATAAATTGTTTAAATGTATTTTGTTTTTATCACCAGATAACTTTGCAAAGTTTTTCCCGTCTATCTCTGATATTGAGAATTTTCCATATTTGTTCATTATTTTTGTTTATAAACAATTTTTATATAATTATATTAAATAATTTTAAATAATTGAATTATATACGGTAAATAAAATTGTTAAAAATAAAATAGTTGATGCACGACATTCTTTAATACTAAAAATTATTAAATAAGCTGTAGCATAAATAATTATATAATTTATCTAATTCTCATATTAGACATTATTTCAGCATGATCTTGTCTTGCAATTTCTAATGAAGAATTATTAATTTTTTTATCTTTTCTATCAGGTTCTAAAAACATTATATTTTTAAAACCTATTTCAATTTTTAGATTTTTTAAAATTTTAATAGTATTATCATTATAACTCCCACTAGGGTGTGAAACTGAATTAATTGGTTTTTTTTTAAGATTTAAAACTTTTGTCAATATTTCTATGTTTTTATTATATTCATAATTTTGATCTTCATAACTTAAATTAGCTAAAGTAGTTGGATGAGTATGAGAGTGTAAACCAATCGTATGACCTAGTTTATTCATTTCGCATAAATTATCTTTACTTAAAAATAACAAATCATAATAATCTTTATAATTAAATTTCTTTTGACTCATCAAATCTGACATAATTTCATTATATTCATTTTTAATTAAGAGCTTATCTCTTACAAACCTGAATTTTATATCATTGAAAGAATAGTATGAAAATTTTTCTTTTATATAATTGATATTTTTATTCTCTTTATAAAAAAATTCTTTTAAATTATGGTCTAATTTTTTAAAAAAAACTTCATAAAATTCATCTACATTTTTAAAAAAATTAATTCTAAAAAATCTATAAATTTCGATTAAATCAGGATTACCCTCAAAAAGTGATGAATATACAAAAAAAAAACTTTTGATTTTTAAATCTTCTAGTATTGGTAAGGCAACATCATATTGTGATTTGTTTCCATCATCAAAAGTAATGCATATATCTTTTGATTTAAGTTTATTTTCTTTTAATCTAATTGAGAAATCTTCAGCATTTATAATATTTTCTGTACCTAAATATTTAAGAATTTTGTAAAAGTTATCCTTATCTATTGATCCCTGGCTAATCTTATGAAGATTTTGGTCATGAAAGAGATGAAAAGTTATCCCATGATAAAAATTATTTTTATTGTTAAAATACACTATTATCTTTAATTAATTCTATTTATTATAATTTTTAAAAGTTCTTTTTTTTTTATTTAAAATTAAATAATCCACCCACTTAATCTCATCTTTTATTATATTGTCTATAGAAGAAAATTTTGGATACCATTTAATTATTTTTTTTGCTTTTGCAATAGAGCATGTTAAACTTGAAACATCACCAGATCTTTTTTGTATAATATCATATTTAGAATCTATTTGGGTAATTTTGTTTACTTTTTTTAAGACTTGTAAGTTCGTTAATTTATTTTCTCCACCAATATTAAGAATTGTAGATGTTTTATTTTTTTTACTTTTTAAAAAATGAATACTTTTATCAATAGCAGAAGATATGTCTTTAATATGTATATAATCTCTAATGCAGGTACCATCTAATGTTTTAAAATTATTACCATATATAAAAATTTTTTTTCGTAGTTTATTTTTGTATACTAAAGTTGGTATTAGATGTGTCTCTGGATTGTGAAATTCACCAATTATTTTTGGTTTAGTAAGTGATGAACAAACATTAAAAAATCTTAAAATTACAGAATTTAGACCTGAATTATTAATAATTTTTTCACATAATAGTTTTGTCTTAGCATAATGACTTTTTGGCTTAATTTTATCTATTTCATTAATTTTAGTAGATTTATTAAAGTAAACTGCAGCTGTACTAGAAAATATTATATTGCTTATAGAATTAATTTTCATTGAATCTATTAAATTCTGAGTAGCTTTTATATTATTTAAAATATATTTATTTTCATTAATTGTTTCATCGACAAGTGATTGTGCAGCAAGGTGAATTACAAGATCTGGTTTTTTAATTTTTAAAATATGGTCTAATTTTTTTTTATTATTTAAATTACAAAGAATTATTTTAAAATTTTTATTTTTATTTTTATCAAGGAGAGAAAAATTATACTTATCTTTTAAATAAAAATAAACACATGAGCCTATATATCCAGAAGCACCAGTTAAGAGTATTTTATACATAATAAATCATTTTAAAAGATTTACTTTATTTTATAAACAAAAAATTTTTGGAAATTCAATAATATCATGTATAAAGATTTAATAAATCAATAACCTTTAATATGAAACAAATTTCCTTATTTGAGCCAAACATTACAAGTTTAGAAAAAAAAGTGGTAATGGAGTCTTTGAGTAATAATCAAATTTCATCATATGGTTATTTTACAGACATGTTTGTTAATGAAGTAAAAAATATAACAAATTCAAAATATAATCTAGCAACAAGCTCAGGAAGTTCTGCTTTATTTTTAGCCCTTAAATCAATTGGAATTAAAAAAAATGAAGTAGTTATTACACAATCCTATACATTTGCTGCAACAACTAATGCGATTATTTTAAATAATTCTATTCCATTATTGTTAGACATATCTCTAGAAGATTTAAATTTAGATTTTAATCATCTCGAGGATTTTTTACAAAAAAATACATTTAAAAACAGAGGATTTACGTATCTCAAAAAATCTAAAAAAAAAATCACGTGTATATGTTTTGTTTTAACATTGGGTATAATTCCCGATTTAGACAAAATTAATTTTTTCAAGAAAAATTACAACTTAAAAGTAATATTTGATGCAGCTTGTGCTCTGGGTCACAAGTTTAAAAAAAAAGATTTGTCAAAATATTGTGATGTGGCTATTTATTCTTTGAATGGTAATAAGAATTTTACAGCTGGTGCTGGAGGGTTGATGTCCACAGATATCTTCAAATATCATAATTTTGCAAAAAATTTTGCTAATAATGGTAAAAATGCCAAAGCATATAATTATCAGATGATTGGGTTTAATTTTAATATGAGCAGTTTAAATGGAGCTCTCGCGTTAGCTCAAGTAAAGAGATTTCACGAGCTTAATGAAAATAAAGTAAAGATTAGAAATTTATATAGAAAATATTTATCACCTATAAAGTTATTTAATTCTGATTTTATCTGGGGAAAATACTTTCCCTGGTTAAATTTTTTTCTTACAAAAACGAAGGAAGAAAAGAAAAAAATGATTAATGTGTTAAGAAAAAATAGCATATTGGTTAATGATTTTTGGCTACCAATGCATAAACATCCTATAAAAAAGCATTTTATATTGACGAAATATCCAAATACAAACTATATTTATGATAGAATTTTAGTACTACCATCTTCAACTTTTCTATTAATAAATGATATTAAAAAAATTACAAAACTTATAAAAAAAATTTAAATTAACTTATTTTAATTCAAAATGAAAAAAGTTCTAATAATTGCTGAAGTAGGAGTAAACCATAATGGTAAAGTTTTTTTAGCTAAGAAATTGATTAAGGCTGCAAAAAATGCTGGTGCCGATTATGTAAAATTTCAAACTTTTATAACTGAGGATTTGATTAGTAAGAATATAAAAAAAGTGAAATATCAAATCAACAAAAAAAATATCAAAGAGAGTCAATTTTCAATGTTAAAAAAGCTGGAACT
>MDTF01018488.1_pt1 | contig 17369 bp, 15 predicted proteins | sample 811191 | NCBI WGS metagenome assembly MDTF01 (sample SAMN05326649, study PRJNA326480) | marine metagenome | isolation source: seawater | place: Southern Ocean | collected 2011 | reverse complement strand
CATATATAATATTAATAGAGTCAGACTCTATAGATAATACTAATCAATTATTTGAAAATGAGATGGAGAACCGAAATGGAGAAATTCATAGTTTAGGAAATTTGAGAAATAAATTTGTAAAAAGATCCAAGAGACTTGAAATATGTAGAAATAAGTATTTAAGCTTGATCAATAATAATAAATTTTTAAGAGAATTTGATTATATGATTGTCTTAGATGCAGACAATGTAAATGAACTATTAAATTCTGAAGCAGTTAATAAATCTCTAGTTGATTTAAAAGATGAAGAGTGGTCATGCTTATTTCCAAATCAATTATATTTTTATTATGATATATGGGCGTTAAGAATTCAAAAATTATATGAAACTGATTGTTTTAAAGAATTTAAAGATTTATTAAAAAATAACTCTTATAAAAAATCATATTACCTAAGCATAACAAAAAAAATGTTTTTCTTAAGAAATAGAAAAGAAAGATATATAAATGTTATTTCTGCTTTTGGAGGTCTAGGTATTTATAAAATAAAAAATATTCAAGGGGCCTTTTATGATAGTAAGAACGGAAATGAATGTGAACATGTTAGTTTCCATCAAGAAATTTATAAAAAATATAGTAATAATATAATTGATACAAAATTAATTAATTCTAAGGGCTTAAACCCTCATGTCATTTATTCATTCTTATTTTCTCTTTCAAATTTTTTTGCGAAGAGATTTTATAAAAGGCTATTTAATAGAAATTAAGTTAGATTATTAAGATTTTTTATACGCAAATAATCTTCAATTTCATTGATATTATGCCATTTTTTATAATTCTTTTTTGTACTAAAAAAATTACTTAGAGATTTTGTTTTTATAAAATCATCAAGAACAAGTTCCCAAGTTTTTTGTTTATTATTTTCTATTAGAAAATAATTTTTCATAAACTTAAAAAGTTCATTTGTAGTCTCTTTTGAAAATTTATTTATACAACTGATTTGACCACAGTAATTTTTTAAATTTTTCACATAGTTTATTGATAATATTTTCTTTTTTTTTGCATCAATTCCCAGAAAATCTTTTTTTATTTTTCTGTCGTTATAATTAGTTATACCAATGATATTATCATTTTTATCATTAAGAACTTTATCAAAATAATCCCATTCACAATATAGGTCTGAGTGCATCATAACTAATGGTTTTTTAGATTTTTTCCATTCATCCCTGAACTTGAAAATACTGTAGCCGGACCCATACTTGTCATAATCATTAATTTTAATATAATTAATTCTTGGTTTGATTTTAAACTTCTTAACTTCATTACGAATTTCATTGTGTTTATAACCAACGACAATATTTACAGATTGAATTTTTCTTTTCTTTAAATTTTTTAATATTATTTCCAATAAAGACTCATTATTAATTTTCAAAAGACTTTTAGGTTTATCAAAATTTTTCATCTTGAATCTCTTATTAATTCCAGCAGAAAGAATTAAAAAGGAATATCTTTTAATAGAGTTTAATTTACCCATACTCTTAATAAAGATCTTTGTAATGAATTCTTATTAATTTGAAATTTTGTTCTACCGTGCGCCAAAAATTTATTATTAAAAATAATCACATCACCTGTTTTTAACTTAAGTTGTTTTTGGTACAATTTATTTTCTAAATATTCATCTAGTTTATTAAGTGCTTTTATTTTACTTATAGGCATCTTAATATTTTTAATTTTATATGCAGTCTCGATATATTCCCTCAAGTATCTAAATCGTATATTATCTTTTTCTAACTTAAATATAGGTTGTGAAAATATTTTTGGATTATAATTAAACCCTCTTCTTTCAAATAAGAATTTTGATTTTAATACTTTTAAAGTACTGATGTTACTTTTTTTTAACTGATCATAAATTTTATTACAGTAAGTAATTATACTTCTTCCCCCATTATCTGATTCTTTAATACAAGCTAAAAAAACATAATTTGGTGGAATAGAAAGCTGCGGTCCATCAGAATGAATAGATCCACCAGAATTTGTTTGATGATATCTTAATTGTGCATTTTTTTGGTCTTGATTAAGCTTATTTAACAATTTTACATTTGGTGTAACTTTTACAAATTTTATTTTTTTAGCATTTTGCTCAACTACAGTCCCTAATGATTTTGCAATTAATTTTATTTTTTTTATATAATTAGCATCACTCTTTATTCCACTAAGAACATAAAAATAATTTTTTTTATCTAAATAATTATATTTAATTAAGTCTATGTTTTTTTTTAAGTTGCTTCTAAATTCTTTATTTCTTTTTGGATTTTTTGTCGATAATAGGTTATTTAGAGCTTGACCTATTTCTTTGTCTATTAATATTTTTTTATTATCCATTATTTGCTTTTAAAAATAAATTATTGTTTTATACATTATCTTATCATGCACCCTAATAAAAATAAAAATGTATATGTGGCTTTATCTGTTGATTACCTTCATGAAGGTCATCTAAAGATTTTACAAGAAGCCTCGAAAAAAGGAAAGGTAACTGCCGGAATTTTAACAGATAATGCTATTGATTATAAAAAATTCCCACATTTAACCTACGATGAAAGAAAACAGCTTATAATGGATAACAAATATGTTGATAAAGTTATTCCACAAGAAAAATTGGATTATACGAAAAATTTAATTCTATTAAAGCCTGATTATGTTGTGCACGGTGATGATTGGAAGACAGGTAGACAAAAAAAAATAAGACAAAAAGTTATAAAGACTTTAAAAAAGTGGGGGGGTGAATTAATAGAATATAAATATTCAAAAAATATTAAAAACCCATATTATGATAATAAAATCTTAAAACTAGCGAATACCCCAGATAATAGGAGAAAAAAATTATCTAGACTAATTAAAGCACGAAAAATTGTACGTATAATAGAAGCACACAGCGCCTTGTCAGGAATGATAACTGAAAATTTAACCATTGAAACGAAAAATGAATTTTCTGAATTTGATGGGTTCTGGTCTTCAAGCCTCACAGATTCAACTGTTAGAGGAAGGCCTGATAATCAAGCATTAGACATATCTTCAAGAACTTCAAGTTTACAAGAAATTTTAGAGTCAACATCTAAACCTATGATTTTTGATGGTGATAATGGCGGAAGAAATGAACATTTAATTTTCACAATTAAAACCTTAGAAAGATTGGGTGTATCAGCCATAGCCCTTGAAGATAAAGTTGGTTTAAAAAAAAATTCATTATTTAAAGATCAAAAAGGTGTAAAACAAGACAGTATAAGTAGTTTTTCTAAAAAAATAAAAACTGTGGTGCAAGCAAGAGTTACTAAAGATTTTTTAATTATTGCAAGAGTTGAAAGTTTAATTTTGGGAAAAAGTATTAATGATGCTTTAAAGAGAGCAAATGCATATTCAAAAGCAGGAGCTGATGCAATTATCATTCATAGTAAAGAAAAAAATCCAAACGAAATATTTAAATTTGCAAAAATTTTCAGCAAAAGTAAATATTTTAAACCATTAGTTGCTATACCATCAACTTATTCTAAAACTTTTGAAAAAACTTTAATAAAAAACAATTTTAAAATTGTAATTTATGCAAATCAAATGTTAAGAGCCTCATATAAAGCTATGGCTGCCGTTGCAAAAAAAATACTTTCTTCAAAGAGAGCTTTTGATGCTGAAAAAGATATTAGTTCTGTTTCAGAAATTATAAAACTAATTAAATAAATTAAAACATGGTTGAAGTAGAAAAATTCTACAACAAGCTCAATAAAAAAATTGATTTTTATACTGGAGTGCCAGACAGTGTGCTTAAGGAATTTTCCATATGCTTAGAAGCAAAGAAAAAAAACCATTATATAGCTACAAACGAGGGGTCTGCAGTAGCTCTAGCTATAGGTAATTATTTAACTACAAAGAAAATAGGTCTTGTCTACATGCAAAACTCAGGTTTGGGTAATGCAATAAATCCTCTAATATCAATAGCAGAAAAGACAGTTTACTCTATTCCCATGGTTCTACTGGTTGGTTGGAGAGGGGCCCCGGGATACAAGGATGAACCACAGCATATAGCAAAAGGAAAGGTAACCTTAAAAATATTAGATAACTTAAAAATTAAATATATAGTTTTAAATAATAATAGTGATCTTAAAAATATTAATCAATTAATCAATTATGCAAAAGTAAATAGTGTTCCTGTGTGTATATTAATTAAACCCAAAACACTAAAATCAAACAAAAAAGAAAAAAAAATATTAAATAATCACAAACTAATCAGAGAGATTTTTTTAATTAATTTACTGAATAAAATTGGTAAAAAAGATAGGCTCATCACTACCACTGGATACACATCTAGAGAAATGTTTCAAATAAGAAAAGAGCATAATTTAAAAAAAGGTAAAGATTTTTACATGGTAGGCGGTATGGGTCACTCATCAATGGTAGCATTAGGTTGTTCAATAAATAGTAAACAAAAAATTATTTGTATTGATGGAGATGGCTCATTATTAATGCATATGGGTGGCTTAGCATCAATAGGGGCCTATGCAAAAAAAAATTTAATGTACATATTGTTAAACAATAACTGCCATGAGTCAGTTGGGGGTCAAAAAACTATTTCAAAAGAATTAAATTTTAAAAAAATTTCCGATGGACTAAATTTTAATAAATATGAATTAATAAAAAATGATAACGATATAAATAAACTAGATAAATTTCTTAAACAAAAAGGACCATGTTTTCTAGAAGTTAGAATCAAAAATATGTCTATCAAAAATTTAAGTAGGCCAAAAAATTTAAAGCAAATAAAAGCTAACTTCATGAGTAAGATTGATAATGAATAAAAAAAATAATTCACTAGATATACTATTTAAAAAATTGGCCTCTAAAAAAGTATTTATTATTAGTGGTAAAAATTCATTTTTTAAATCAGGAGCAAAGAATTTTTTTCTTCAAAAAATAAAAAAAAACAATTCTATTTTTTATTTTAAAAAGTCAAAAAATCCTGAAATTAATGAGTTAAAAAAAATATCAAAAAAAATTTTAAAGTTTAAGCCTGAAATTATATTGGGTATAGGTGGAGGAGCAGTTATAGACTATGTTAAACTAGCCAGCACGAAATATAGGATTGACTATATAAAAAAAAACTTGATTGTAAAAATTCAAAAAAAACTAGCTGAAACAATTATTATCCCAACCACCTCAGGCTCAGGTGCAGAAAGTACAAAATTTTCCGTTCTGTATATCAAAAAAAAAAAATTTTCTATAGAGGATGAAATGCTAAAACCTGATAAATTTTATTTTATCCCAAGTTTTAATTCAAAAAATAATAAATACCAAAGAGCTTGTTCGGGCCTAGATGCATTTTGTCAATCTGTAGAGTCGATTTTCTCAAGAAAATCAAATAAACTTAGCCTATCGTATGCAGAAAAATCAATTGGACTATTTATAAAAAGTTTTGAAAATTTTATGATCAAACCTAGTGCTAATAATTCATTAGATATGCTAACTTCTGCTAATTATTCAGGTAAAGCAATTAATATAGCAAAAACGAACGTTCCACATGCCTTGTCTTACTATCTATCTTCAAGTCTTGAGATTGGTCATGGACATTCAGTTTATATAAATCTACAACAATTTTTATCATTTTTATATGTAAGAGGATATTCTTCAAATAATAAAGTAAAAAGAAAAATAGACTTACTAATGAAATATATGAAAAGTAGAAATTTCGATGAATTACTAAATCAATTAGTAACAATAAAAAAAATTTCTAAATTAAAATTTAATTTTAAAATTAATAAGCAAATAGAAAAAATAGTAAAAAAGACAGATCCAAAAAGATTAGGAAATTGTCCTATTGAAATTACCAAAGTTGATTTGAAGAATATATTGCTAAAAAAATTTTAGTATGGTCTGAATATGCAAAATTTTATATCTAACATCGCTTTTATATTCAAAAAATATCAATTTTTTATATTAGCGGATTTTTTTCACAAACTTTCAATTGTTATCAACAGAAAAAATTTTATCCCTTTGTTTAAATATGCAAATTTTTTGATTGAAAGAAAAAAGTATGAGTTAGCAAGAAAAATTTATTTTGATATTTCAAAAAAAGGAGATAAAAATGAAAAATCTGATTCTCTGTATCTACTTGCAATTTTATCTTTTAATAAAAATATAAATGAAGATGTTGGTAATTTATTTGAAAAAAGCTACAAAAATAGACTGCAATCAAATTCAGATATTTTAAAAAAATTTTACCCACCATTTATTATGAGTCTTGATATCAATATCGATGATGAAATAAATTTAGATATGCTCAATAAAAAATTTTTTGATCATGAAAAAAAATGGTCAAAAAATGATTTTTCAAATCATGGTCATATTAATACATATCAATCAAATCATAACTTAAATAAAGATTATGATTTTGAAAAAGTAAGTTTATTTCTAGAAAAAAATATTAATTTAAACTTAAAAAAATATATTTTTAAAGAAAAAAACTTTGGGTTAATAGAATTAAAAAAATTATGGTTTGTAATCTCAAGAACTGGTTCAAATATGCATAAACATTCTCATGATGGTTTTTTATCGGGTGTTTTTTATACAAAAATTTCTTCAAATGATAAACCTGGATTTATAAAATTTAATAATCCACAAAAAAATATCAGAATCGTAGATATAAATGAAAAAAAAGATTATATTGATAAAAATGAAACAATTACTTTTAAACCACACACAAAACAATTAATTATATTCAACTCTTACTTATTGCATTGGGTTGTTCAAAATTTTTCTGATGTTTCAAGAATATCTTTGCCTTGGGATGGAGATTACAAAAATTAAATGTCTATCAACGAACATAACTTAAAAAAACCAATAGATCATGCTGTTTCTGAGGAGAATATGAGACTTCTTTGTAAGACATTGTACGAAAATGATATTAAAATATTTTTAATGTTCGGAACTTTGCTAGGAATTTATAGAGATTCAAAACTAATAGATGGCGATAACGATATAGATTTAGCTATTTTCAGTCACCAAAAAAAAAAATTCATTCAATTAAAAAATAATTTAAAAAAAGAAGGATTTGAAATTATAAATGAAACTAAATCTATAATTAGTATTATCAGATTAGATAATCATCTCGATATATCAATTTTACATCAAATCAATTTCCCCTTAAAAGGTTGGTTATCAGGAGTCTTTTTTATACCAAAGAGATTAATTTCTAATCTTGGAGATATCGACTTTAATGGTTTTAGATATTATTGCCCAAAATCTCCAGAACTTATGTTAGAATTTTTTTATGGCAAGACCTGGAAAACACCATCAAGTGGCACTGCTAAAGCATCATTTATTTTATCCCTTCTTCAAAATTATTTACCTAAAAAATTAATAAAATATATTTTAAATTTATTTTTTAAATAATGAAAAAAAATAATGCAATTTATATAGGAGGTGGAATAACAGCTAATGGACTTTTATATACAATTCCAGTTGCAATAAACATTTGTAAAAAATACAAGATTAAAAGAATTATTTTTGAAAGCTACTTAGAAAAAAAAATTTTAAATATCTCTTATATTAAAGTTTTGCTTTCTCCATATAAAATTGAATATATAAATGATTTACTGCCGATATATATAAAAAGTAAATATTTTTTTTTAATACTAAACTTATTTGAGATATTTTTTTTATTTTTAAAATTAAATAGGAAAAATATTTTAAATAAAAATAATTCTTTTTTTCAAAAAGAACTTCTACATAGTGCGTGGGACTCAAGTATTAGAACATCGAAAGATGGAATATTTCTTCCTAATGTTAAAAATAGATTTACCGCATGTTTAAATTCAATAAGACAAAAGAATATTGCTAAATTTTTATTTTTTAAAAAAAACGTTTCTATTTCGATATTAGCACATACAGTTTATGAACATAGGTCATTACTGTCATCTTTTAGAAAATATAAGGTTAAGTTATTTCATATAAGTGGTTTTAATTTTTTCAAGCAAGGAAATCTACAAGATAAACACTGGGAATTAATTAATAAAAAATTTTTTAAATCTGTAAAAAAATTTATTTCTTTAAAAGATTTAAATAAATACTGGTTATTAAGAAATAAAGGTAAAATGGGAAATTATGAAGCAAAAATTGCAACACAATTAAAATCTAATTTTAAAGGAGAGGTTAAATCAAATGTTATAATGCTTCATGTATTTAGGGATTCACCTTATGCCTTTATAAAGGGTGAGAGAATTTTTTGTGACTTCATAGACTGGTTTAAAAAAACTTTAGAAATAATAAGCAGGTCTGAAGAACAATGGCAAATAAGGTTTCATCCAGTTGCAAAATCTTGGGGTGAGGATCAAGAGATATGGATAAAAAATATATTAAAAAAAGTTAATTATAAAAATAATAATATATTTATTGATAGACTTTATTTTTCAAACAAAGAAATTTTTAATAAAGCAAAAAGGGTAGTAACATTTTCTGGAACAGGGTCAATAGAAGCAGCTGCAAATGGTATAAAACCAATTACAATAGCAGAGACTACACTGCATAATTTAAGTCCAAATTTAACCCTTAAGGCAAAAAACTTGAAGCATTATGAGGATTTATTGCTAAAAAATAGTGATTCAAGAGATTTTCAAATTAACTCTAAATTATCAATAAAAGCAAAGTATTGTCTTTTTATTAGAGAGGAACTATTAACAATTTTGAGTGATGTAGGTGCAACTAAATTTTTTTTATCTGATAATAAAAAAAAAATTAATAAAGATTTTATGAATATTTCAAATAAATTAAAAAATAATGATAAGTATTTTCATGATATAGCTGACATTCTTTGTTCAAAAATTGGCCTTAGCATTAAAAAAAAATATATAAAACTTATAAAACATGACTAGTTTAAAAAAATTCTGGGAAATCTTAAATAATAAGCAGAAAAAACAATTTTTGCTTATTGTGCCATTACTTTTATTTGGTACTTTATTAGAAATATTAAGTCTGGGAATGGTCATTCCTTTAATTACATCAATCATCTCGCCAGATAAAGTTAATTTAGATATTTTACTACCTCTTATAAATTTTTTCGATTTAAATGTATTAGGGAGTAATATGATAGTGATTATAGTTAGCTTTGTACTAGGTATTTTTTTATTAAAAAATTTCTATTTAATATTTTTGTACAGCCAATTTATAAAATTTGCCACATCCTTAGAGGTCCATATAACAGATTCAATTTATAAAAAATATTTACATCAACCTTATATTTTTTTTATAAATAATAAATCTTCAAAATTGATATCTAATTTGACTATTGAAACAAGAATGTTCACTAATAGTTTCACTATACCAATTTTTTATTTCATAAACGATTTATTAGTCGTAATTTCTATTTTTATTTTAGTTTTATTTGTTGGATCAAAAAGTCTTATAATACTTTTATTAGTAATGGGATTAGCAGGACTAATCTTGACCCTTGTTTTAAGAAAAAATGTAAAAAAATGGGGTGAGACTAGAAGTCATAATGATGAGTATAAAATTAGTTATTTAGAACAAGCAATCGATAGTATTAAGCAAACAATAATGCAAAATAATCAAGAGCATTTTATTAATAATTTTAAAAAACATTTATTAAGTAATGCTGATGTGACAAACAAATCTTGGATAGTATCTAGATTGCCTAGAGTTTTATATGAAATTTTAGGTATAATTGCGTTATCATCTTTTGTTTTAATTTTGGTTTTTAATGGAGAGCTAAACACCAATGCTATGATTGAATTGGGGTTTTATGTGGCAATTGCTTATAGAGTAGTTCCGTCACTTAATATTATGCTAGTCAGCTTCCAACAATTAAGATTTTCACATGTTGTTATGAATATTATCTCCAAGGAATTGAAACTAAGTTATGAAAAAAAAATTGATAATAATAAAAAAATAAATTTTAATGATTCAATTAAAATTTCAAATATGTCTTTTTCTTATCCAGAGAGTAAAGTCAAATCCTTGGATGCCATAAATCTAATTATCAAAAGAGGAGATTTTATAGGAATTAAAGGTGAAAGTGGCTCAGGTAAGACAACTTTATTAGATATTATTATAGGCCTCTTAGAAGCAAGTGAGGGTAAATTAGAAGCAGATGGAGTAAATATTAATGAAAATATAAATAATTGGCGAACTAGAATTGGCTATGTACCCCAGTCTACTTTATTAATTGATGACACTATTAAAAAAAATATAATATTTGGAACGAATATAGAAAATGTTAATGAAGATCGTTTAGTCGATATAATAAAAATAACTAAACTTGATAAATTAGTGAGAAATTCAATAAATGGATGGGATACCTTTGTAGGTCCAAATGGTTCAAAATTATCTGGAGGAGAAAAACAAAGAATAGGTATTGCACGAGCATTATATTTAGACCCAGAAATACTTGCAATGGATGAGCCTACCAGCTCTCTAGACATTCATACTGAAAATGAAATAATAGAGTCAATAAACAACTTAATTGGAAAAAAAACATTGATAGTTGTGAGTCATAGAGAGAATTTAATTTCAAAGTGCAATAAAATATTCAATATTAGCGATGGTAAGTTGATTGAATGAAGGTTTTGATAATTGAGCCAGAGTTTGAGGGGCACCATATTTCATTATATGTAAGATCACTAATTAAAGAATTCAAAAAAAATAAAGTTGGTTACAAACTTTTAACTACCAAAAAAACAATTAACTCAATTCCTTATAAGATAATAAATAAAGAATTTAACTTAAAAAAAAATACGATAGAATGTGTCGGGTTAATAAAAAATAAAAATTTAAGTTTTTTTGGTCTTTTATTCTTTCAAATTAGATATTTTTTTTTTATTAAAAGAAATATTACGAGTATCAAGAAAAATTTTGAATTTGATGTTATTTATTTTAGTCATTTAGATCCATTTTTTTTTATATTCGCTTTATGTTCCAATTTTATTGGACATACAAATATTACTGGTCTCTTATGTAATATACGATTCTATCAATCAGAGTACAAAATAAAAAAATTTCAATTAGTAGATTTACTAAAAAAATATCTATTTATAATATTTCTGAAATCAAAAGTAATAAAAAAAATATTTATAATAGATGAACTATTTAATTTATATTTAAATAAAAATATTAAAAGTAAGAATTATCTAAAAAAGATTTGTCTAGTACCAGAGGCAGGAAAATTAGAAATAATAAAAAATATAGAGCAATATAAAAAAAAAATAGGAATTAAAAAAAATGATAAAGTAATCCTATTATATGGAGATATCAAAAGTAGAAAGGGTGTCATGGAACTATTAAGATTATCTGAAAATAAAAAGATGCCAAGAAATATAAAAATAATTATTGCTGGAAAACAAAGTAGAGAGCTGTATGGTAGAATCAATAAGATTAGCTCTAAAAAAATAAATGATAACCAAATTTATATTATGAACAGATTTATAAATTTTAATGAAGAGGGAAGTTTATTTTCTATATCTGATTTAATATGGCTAGCTTATTCAGGTGGCTCAGATGGATCAAGTGGAGTGTTAAAACAAGCCTCAATCTCAGGCAAACCCATCATTGAATCAGGTAGGGGTCTAATATCATGGATAAATGATAAATATAAAATTGGGATAAAAATTAGGTTAAATGATGTCAATGACTCAGTTAAAAAAATATCAAATATTCTTTCTGATAAAAAAAAATATAAATTTTTTAAGAAAAATATTATTAACTATAAAAAAAAATTTGACCCATCTCTTTTTTCAAAGAATATTTACAAAGAAATAATCAATATAAAATTAGATTCAAAAACTAAAAATTGAAATGAATAATTTTAAAAAAATTAAAAAGAAATTAAAAAATATAGGCATAATTAATTTAATATACAGAAGATATGTTTATCCCAAGCTATATCAATCAGAATTTGATTTAAAAATTATTAGGAAACTTAACTTTAGAAGTGTAATAGACGTTGGTGCAAGTTCAGGCTTGTATACAATAGAGCTAGCAAAAATATCTAAGCATTGTTTAAGTTTTGAACCGATACCAGATGAGTATATAAATTTAAAAAAAATTGTTAATAAAAATGTAACATTATTTAATTGTGCTTTATCAAATAAAAATGAAAATAAATATTTGAATATTCCCACGCAAAAAAATCAACAGGAAAATCCAAGAGCCTCATTAAAAAATACTTTTCAAAATCAAATCAAAATCAAAGTTAAGACCTGTAAATTTGATGATCTGAAAAAGAAAGTAATTCAAAATAATCAATCTGATATGATAGATTTTATAAAAATTGATGTAGAGGGGTTTGAATATAATGTGATTAAAGGTATGAAAAATACAATAAAAATTAATGAACCAATAATGTTAATTGAAGTTGAAAAAAGGCATAATAAAGAATACCAAAAAATATTTAGATATTTTGATAAATTAAATTATGAATGTTTTTATACAAATGATGGTCTAAAACTAAAAAAAATTAAATTAAGAAACATAGATAATTTACAAAATATTAAAAATGAAATATATGATGAAAATAAAAAAAAACAAAAAATATTTTTTAAAAGAAAGTATATTAATAACTTTTGGTTTATTAAAAGAAATAATAAAATTCTAGATATAGTCTCTAACTAATTTTTTTATATTTAATAATGATGATTAAATAAATCATTACATAGATTGAAACTATAATTATTGGATTTATTTTCAAAATTAATGGTATAAATGTAATAAAAAATAGAAGTGTAATAATTACAATACTTTTATTATAACCAAATTTATCCAGTAAAATATGATGTAGATGTCTTCTATCTGCTTTAAAAGGGTTTTGTTTATTCAGAATCCTTTCTATAAAAAGCCTAAACATATCAATGCCTGGGATCATCATGCAAATAAAGATATCATCACTGAAGTCAATTAAGCCATTATTGTAAGATCTAATAAATAAATATGCTAATATAAAAGATATTAAGTAGGTACCACCATCTCCTAAAAAAGATTTTCCTTGATAATTTAATATTGCAATAATTATAAGTGGTATTGTTATCAATATTAAAAAAGTAACAAATATGCTTTTACTAAAAAGATAGATTAAAATAAAAAATATAAATATTGAAGATTGGCAGTTCATGCCATCAAACATATTAAATGCATTCATAAATAACAAAAAACATAATGTAGTTAAAAGTAAGGAGTATGACTCAGAATTAATTTCTCCGTAAAAAGAAATTTTTACACTTTTAAGTTGAAGAGTATTATCAATAATTAATAAAACCATTATGATTGTAAAGAGGAGTAATAATTTAAAGTTAGGATTAATCTCATTTATATCATCTTTGAATCCTATCAAAAAAATACCAGATGTAATCACTACTAATGAGATTAAATTAGAATTATTATTAATTAAATTTATTTCATAAAATAATTCTTTAGGCCCAAATATAAATATAATTAATAAACTTAAAAAAAATATTTGACCTCCAGCTAAGGGAGTAGCAATTTTATGTTTTTTTCTAGAATTATCAGGTTTATCTAGGACCAAACTTAAAAAGTTAATCTTCTTAAAAAATATAAATATGGCCGCATTCATTATTAACAGAATGATAGTAATTATTTCAAAATCCATTAAAGAATTCTTTTTCTTAAAAAGATATGCATGAAAGAGATTTGTATAAAATATATTGTTGAAAGCCAACTATTAAAAAAATTTCCATTAGGTGCGATTGGCCAAAAAGAAATTAATAAACTTATTAGAATTGCAACTTCGTATTCTTCTAAGTAATTTTTACCTAAAAAATATTTGTAAACACAATGTTTCGTAGCTAAATATATCAAAGTTAAATAAAATAATAATAAAAATGCAAAACCAATTAACCCATTTTCACCCAACATCTGAAAATAAAAATTATGAGGATGTGTAGAGCAGCTCTTTTTATTAATTATATACTCTTTTTTATGACACAAAACCCTAAATAGATTACTACCTTTCCCAAATAGTTTATTATCCTCATACAATTTTAGTGCAGTAAGATAGTGAGCTTCATGACCACCAGAAAACATGAAAATATTTTTTGCAGTATCCAAATCAGATACAGTTTGAGTATACATTCTCTTTTTTATGCCATCGAAACTAAATACTGTTATTAAAACAATAATTATTAATGAAACAAATAATAAAGTTTTTTGTTTAAGATTAAATATATCAGACATAATAAAAAATAAAATTATTCCCAATATTGAAAGAAAAAAAGATGTTCTTTCTCCAGATATGAAAGCTATATGGGTAGAAGATAAAATTAATAATAAAATAATTATTTTTTTGTATTTAAAATTTGTGAAAATTGCTAATCCTATTAACAAATAACACGATCTTATTATAAACCCACCTAGAATTAGCTCATCTTTAAAAAAACTTGAAATCCTATTATTTTCTAATACTGCAGTGCTATAACCAAATAAGTTTTTTGTGAAAAAAAACTGAATATATGAATCTATAATTAGTATAATTAACGATGCTAAAAAAACGTAAAAAAATTTTTTAATGAAATCGTTATAATAAAGATTTAAATAATAAAATGCATAAATGAAAAAAAGAAATCTAATGTAAAGAAGAGAACTTTTTAGTGATAATTCTAAGTAATTAGTAAAAGTAGATCTTACAGAGATATATAGGCAAAAGGTTATAAATAAATATGATGGAATATATCTGAGGTCATAAAATTTATTACAGATTATTATATAAGAAAGGATTATTATGCTTGTTAAGCCAACGATAGTATTTAATGCAAACTTACTAAATATTAAAGCAATTGGTAGAGATAGGATCAGATAAAAACATAATTTTAGTGATATTTTTTCATATGATAAATAATTCATTGTTATTTTATTTTTAAATTCCAAAAAAAAGGTGTAATAAAAATTTCTATATATATAAGTTTCCTTAATGTTTAAAGTTAAAACTGCTATAGCTTGTTTTTTTTCCGTCTACCCAATCAATTATGGGTCATCTGTTGTGTGTAGTAGTTTTTTTAATAATTGGAGTGGTGATAAAAAATTATTTCAAATATCTAATATAGCCAATTATTCAAAAAAAATTAAAAATACTCTTATTATTTCTAATAACAAATACTTTAAAATATTAGCTGTAATATCACAAATTGTATCAATTTATAACTATCTCAAAAAAGGAAAAAAAAAAAAAATCCTAATAATTGAGGGTGCTAGTTGGGTAGGTTATTCATTTTTAACTTTTGTTATGCTTAAAATATTAATTAAAAATATTTTTATTATCTATCGAGGTCATAGTATCGAGTATGAAATAAGAAAAAAAAATAATTTTTATTTAATAGCAAGAATATCTCGATTTTTTGAAAACTATATTTATAACAAGGCTGATATCTCAACATCTGTATCAAATATAGAACAACATAAAGTAAAAAAATTATACAATGTTAAAACATATATTTTTCCAAATATAATTAATGTTGAAAATTTTAATATTATAAAAAATAAATTTTCCAATTATGTTTTTTATTGTGGCTCTTATGAATACAGACCTAATAAAATTATTATAGATAGATTGATAAAAAAAATAATGCCCAAAGTAAGAAAAAAAAACAAAAATATTGAATTAGTATTAACAGGCTCCGAAACATCTAAATTTAAAGAAAATTGGGTTCATAATCTAAAATTAGTTTCAAAAAAAAATTTTATTTCATTGTTATGCAGGTCACTATGTATTGCCATACCATCTAAGGAAGGGTATGGAACAAGAGTAAAAATTATAGAATCACTTTGCTATGGTGCGATAATACTTTCAAGCCCAATTGGAATTGAGGGTATTCAATTTAAGGGAAATATAAATTCACCTATTATATGTAAAACTGACAAAGATTTCATAAACAAAATTCTTTACTTGTATAAAAATCATTCATTTGTTAAAAAAAAAATTAAACCTACTATAAAACTGTACCGTGAAAAATATTCAGCTATTACTGCTACCAGGAGTTTTTATAAAATGATTATGAAAAAAATATAATATGTTAAAGAACATTATAAGAAATTTATTAACCTATTTGTCATTTCCTCAAAATTTTACTTTAGAAACGATTTCTTTAAGACAAAAAAAAATTATGAATGATATTTTAATGATGTCTAAAAAAAATATTACACTTAAAGAAAAAAAATTAAAAACACACTCTATATTTAGTAAAAAAGTCTTAGAATTAATTGAAGAAAGAAAATTAAATGATTTTTTAAAAAAACCATTTATTCAAAAAATGTTTTTTGTACATAATAGATTTTATATTATAATCTTTTTAATTGAATTATTTTTAGATAAAAGTTGGGTATTATGGAAAAAACTTTTAAAAGAGTCTAATATTGGTGGACCAATACGTTTTTTTTGTTATCGTAATTCAAGTGGCAATAAAATAAGACAAGTATACCATTTAAAGAAATTGTCTGAATCCACAACTGTTAACCTTAAAGAAATTAAAAATGTTATTGAAATAGGAGGTGGATATGGTTGCATGCCTTTAGTTTTTAATAAAATAAATAAAGATGTAAATTATTATATATTTGATACTAAAGAAGTATGTCTCCTACAATATTACTACCTTAAATCTCACAATTTAAGTGTATCATGTGGAATGAAGGGAAAAAAAATAAGTTTAATTAGTGATATTGAAGAATTTAAAAAAATTAAGATGATAAATAAAGAGCATTCTCTCATAATATCAAATTGGGCTTTTTCCGAAATACCAATCTCTTTAAGAAAAAAAATTGAAGTGATTATTTTAGATTTTGAATTAATATTGATGTCCTTTCAAAGTACTTTTGAAAATATAAATAATAAGATTTATTTTAATAAATTTTCCAAAAAATTTCATAAGAATTTTAAAATAAAATTTTTATATATAAAAGCAATGAATTTCTTAAATCCAAATAAACATTTTTATTTTATTTTATATAAATAGTATGAAGTTGATCTTATCAAAATATTATTTATTATTTTTTTGTACTACATGGTTCTATTTTTTGTCATCTCTAAATAGCCCTCCATTTCATTTTGTGTACAATCTTTCATCTTTTATTACATTTATAAGGGGTATTGCTCCTATTTTAATTTTTACACTGCTTATAGCTTATTTTATCTTTACGAAATTTAATAAAAAATTAAATTTTAATTTATTAGATCTGCTGATAATAATTTATTTTGTTTCACAAATATTTGCTTACATTTATGCTTACGGATGGGATTTGAGAAATGATATTTATTGGCCTATAGCTGGCTTATCCTTGGTATTTTTTTTGGAATTCGCAAACAGTTATGACAGAAAAAATTTAATTAATTTTTTAAATGT